>ERZ1066119.23-NODE-23-length-134419-cov-19.990139_pt1 | contig 134419 bp, 113 predicted proteins | sample MGYA00382766_ERZ1066119 | MGnify/ENA primary metagenome ERZ1066119 (study PRJEB33369, sample SAMEA5778349) | biofilm metagenome | biome: Industrial cooling water; feature: Water cooling tower basin; material: Biofilm | place: United Arab Emirates | collected...
ATTACCAATTACCAATTACCAATTACCAATTACCAATTACCAATTACCAATTACATAGGTAATTCAACCGTGAAACAAATCTCGTTATTTGCACTTTCAACTCGAATTGAGCCATGCAGATAGGTGACGAGTTTTTGCACGAGGGCTAAGCCCAAGCCCGTTCCGCCATGTTTCCAAGGGTTACTGTTAGGGATGCGGTAAAATTTATCAAAAATACGAGAAATCTCGCTAGGGGCTATTTCAACTCCCGAATTTTTCACACTTAATAGCAGAAACTCTGGATTCCCCATAACGGATAAATTAAATGTGCCATTGGCGATCGCTTGTTCAGCATCTTGCACTCTTGCTGTTATCGTTATCTTTTCTCCCGGTGGGGTGTACTTACAAGCGTTGTTGAACAGTTCGGTAAGAATGCGTTCTAACTTAGATAAATCTGTTGTGATATGAGGCAGTTGGTGGGGCAGGTCAATTTCTAGTTGTTGTTGTTGGCTTTGGATGCGTTCTACAAATACTTCGGCAATCTTCAGAATGGCAATTTTGGGGTCGATGTCGGATAAAACTAACGTCTCAGCCCCAGCGTCGAGGCGGGACAAGTCTAACAAATCGTTGATTAAATTGGTTTCTCGCTGACATTCTTCGTGCAAAATTTTGAAGTACTTCGCTACCTTTGTCGATTCTGCCTCTAATACACCCGCTTGTTTAAGAACAATTTCTAGCATCTGAGTTGCCATTTTGATGCTAGACATGGGGGTGCGTAATTCGTGGGAAACCGTACTCAAAAAGTCATCTTTGAGACGGTTGAGCTTTTCTAATTCTTCAACTTGCGCTTGGGTGGCTTGGTAAAGGCGGGCTTGACGAATAGCGATCGCGCACTGATTTGCTACTTGCTGCACCAACCTAATTTCTAGGTCGCTAAAATACTCTGTGCGCGGTTTAAATAACCACATATCCCCCAATACCCCCCGATCGTCCACCAAAGGACAGCTCAAAATCGTAAATTCCAGCTTGCTACTGCGAACTAGCGCGCCCGGTAAGCCAATAAAACAGTATTGAACGTAATGTCCCTGTAATAATTGCTCGTAGATATCGGGCCAATCATCGATCTTTAAGGTTAGCCCTTTGGCTGATGGAATTTGCGGACAAATATATTCGTAACAAATAGTTGACGTTCTATGCTCAACGTCGTACAATGCAGCATCGCAGGAGTAAACGCCTAAACTGATTGCCACTTCTTGCACGGCGGTTTGCAATATTTGAGATTCATCCAAAGAATCGCGGACTTTGTCGGTAATGCGTTTGAGCGTAGCTTCGTAGCCCAACGCTCTTTCTAGTTCGGCGGTGCGTTCGATGACTTGGGTTTCTAAATCGGCGTTGAGTTGTTGAATTTTTTGATAGAGCCTTGATTGTTGGATAGCGATCGCCACTTGTTCGGCGATCGCGCCAGCTAATTCGACTTCCCAATCTTGCCAGGGATTAGCAGCTGAGTCTCGCAACAAATTCAGCATCCCCCAAACAGGAACCGATATATTGTCGTAGCTACTATAGGATTCCACCCGCAACGGGATAATTAACCAAAATCCGGGATAGGTTTGAGCCAAATTTTTCACTATTTCGTCTTCTATCTGGCTGTTATCATCAATCCGAATAATTTCTAGTTGCTCGATCTGCTGAATTACCCAATTGTGACGATCGGGAATTTCTAACCCCAGAGTCACTGACAGGTCAGGTGTTTGGCGATATTCTGCTACGCATCGCCATCGCTGTTGCTCTGGAAAATATTCTATAATTGTCGCCCGTTCCGCTTTTAACAGCGTGCCCATTTCTGACACGGCTGTAGAAAAAATTGTGGTCAACTCTAGGGAGTTGCGGAGAGATTGAACGACTCGATTGACTGTTTGCTCTTTTTGTGATTGACGCAGTCTTAAGTTTTCTGCTTGCTTGCGGGCGCTAATATCCCGCAGTACTACGCATAAAATTTCTTTTTCGGGGTCAGCAATTTGATTCGCTTTGACTTCAACTTGCAGGATGCTGCCATCTAAACAGCGATATTGCTGTTCGCCGGTAAAATGTTGCCCTGCGGTTAAGATTTGTTGGATATCTCGATCGATTGTTTCTGGGTTTTCTACTAAGACATCATAAAGCGTTAGTTGCAAGATTTCTTTGAGCGTGTAACCAAGTAGTTTTTCCAGGGCGGCGTTGGCTTCTAAAAAGCGTTTGCTGTGGGCATCTAGGAGAAAGATTCCATCTGTTGCTTGCGCGATGACAGCGCGATAGCGGACTTCGCTTTCATGGCGCTGACGCTGGCTTTTGAGCAATTTTTCTGTGAGTAAAGTAGCGATCGCTCCAAATCCCAATCCGGCAATTACCAAACAAATAAACAGATAGTGCAAGTTGGCAATGCCTTGGCGGTAAATTTCTCGCGGTGCTTCCACCCGCAACAGCAGTGCTGGCTGTCCGTAGATATCTGGGATGATGGTGTATCCGGCGATCGCTTGTTCGGAAAGCCGCTGCACTAGAATTGGGCATGAGCCATTGGTTATCAAGCATTGAGCATCTTTTTTACTCTTCTTTCCCCCCCCCAGCAAGTAAGAACGTGCTGCTAAAAAGTCAGACGGTAATTGGTTAGTATTAATTTCCTGCCAGGTAAGGCGATAGCGGCTAGCTAATTTCTGAATTTTGTCGGTGTCTAAATAGCGCCCAAATATCAAAGTACCGCGCATTGGCCCGGTGCCCCTACTGGTAAGAATTGGTTGGGATGTTACCAGCATCGAACCAGATGGCAGCGATAAGATTCCTGTTAGTATCTCCGAGCGATTGGGAAAATGTAAAAGCGGGCTGCCCTTGGCGATGTGCTTTCTCACCGATGCTGGTAAGGGTATTTTTTTCTGGCGTTTAATATCCAGCCCCGTGCCGTAGACGAGTCCACCAGCAGAATTAATATACACCACCAAATTCACATTCATGCTGGCAAGCGCTTGTTCGGTTAAGTTCGACTCGCTATAATTGCTTGGCTTGCCTTCCTTGATAAAGCTGTAAGTGTCATCCCAGGCTGACCAGTCGAGAAAACGAGCGCTAAAATCTTCTTTTGTTTGAGAAAAAATACTTAATACGCTTTCAACCGCTTGACGGGTGTATTGTTCTTCGGCAACTTTAATGTTGCTCTTCAACAAGGTTGACGAAGTTGCATACAAAACTCCCAGCAACCCCACAAGCGTTGCCCCAACGACTAACACAGTTTTCTGACGCAGCGTCAGGGATTTTCCTGTACTGGCACGATTTTGATTTTGTAACTGATTTTGTTTTTTGGGTACTGATTCAGACAGACTTTTTGTTTTAAATAGCGCCATATTAATTTACTTCCCGATGCTACGGGTAACGCTAGGAGTAGCTAACCGCAGTTTAAGCAAGCATCGCTACGGATGTCCTGATGTTTCTCTCTCTGGTCAAAGTTCACCCTGAAGATAGTAATGAACTCTATCTTATAGGGCGAGCTTTGAGGATGGGGAAGAAACTTTGTCTTCCCTATCTCTCTATTTTCCTCCGCAATTGAGCAAATTCTGAATCAGCGGATGCTGGTGAATTGCTGCCAAGTCTGGATCGGTTTTGGCAACTTCTCTCAATCGCGCTTCTGTGTCGAGGGTGAGTGCCTGCTGGAAGCTTTGAATGCCTCTGGAGGGGTTGCCTGACAGTGCATAACAACAGGCTTGGTTATACCAGGCATCAGGGCAGTTAGGCTCGATTTTAATCGCTTTTTCGCAGGAGGCGATCGCTTCTTCGTATCGTGCTAATTTCATCAATGCCAGTCCCCGATCGAGCCACGCTCTGGTACAGTCTGGTTTGAGTGCAATTGCTTGGTCGTAATCTGCGATCGCTGCTTCATATTTTTCCCAGTAATAGACGGCATTGCCCCTATACAACCAAAATCGATAAAATTCGGGATCTAGGGCGATCGCTCGATCGTAAGATTCTGTGGCTGCCTCGTACCTCTGCCACTGGACTAATGTTGTACCCCTGATAAACCAAACGCTGGCATTCTCTGGTATTGTCTCTAGCGCCTTGTCGTATGCCAAAATCGCTTTATCATATTGCTGCAATTTTGTCAATATTATGCCTTGGTTATACCAAGCTTGATAAAAATTAGGCTCAATTGCAGTTACTTGTTCGTAAGCTGCTAGTGCTGTTTCATCGCGTTTTAGTTTTTCTAGCAAACAGCCTTTTTGATACCAAATTTGAGCGTCTTTTGGCTGGCGTTTCAAGGTGCGATCGCAGCAAATAATTGCACTTTCATAAGCTGCTAATGCTGCGATTTGTTGGTTTAATTTTTCTAGAAGCGCGCCGCGTTGGTGATAATTTTGCGGATTGTTTGGCTCGCGTTTGATCGAGCGATCGTAACAAGCGATCGCCTGTTCAAAAGATGCTGATGCTTCTTGTTCTCGCTGTAATTTGGCTAAGATTACACCGCGACAGTACCACGCATTTGCATCTTCAGGTTTGAGTTGCAATCTTTTATCGTATACCGCGATCGCTTCTGCATATCGCTGGAGTTTTTCCAGTTTTTTAACTTGCTTGAGCCAAGCTAAAGAATTGGGTTGCATTGCCATTGCTTGCTGATAAGCTTCGATTGCTTCATCATCGCGCTGCAATAAAGCTAAAGTATCGCCTCGGTGCATCCAAGCTTCTGGATATTTGGGTTGGAGTTCAATCGCTTTATCGTAGGAAGCGATCGCTTGTTCATAGCGCTGTAAATCCTGTAAAGTGAGTCCTCGATTATACCACGCTAGGGAAAAGTCTGGCTGAAGCTCTATCGCTTTTTCATAACAAGCGATCGCTTCTTCATGGCTATGTAAACTTCTCAAAACAGAGCCTTTATCGTGCCAAGCTTCGGCATATTCCGGTTTGATTTCTAACGCTTGGTTGTAGGACGAGATTGCATCTTGATATTTTCCCAATTGCAAACAGGCGTAACCGCGCAAATACCAAGCTTCAGCGTGGTTGGGTTCGAGCTGAATCACTCGATCAAAAGCAGCAATTGCTGGCTCATATTTACTCGCTGCAATCAACTGGCTTCCTTGACGGTAACCGTCGCTTTTCCGATCTCTGAATATCCATAATAGTAGGATTAACGCTAAAACAATAAACAAAGAATATCGGCTAAAAGTTCGCTCGCCAATCAGCACTAAACTTGTGGGAATACCCAGAAAGCTTTTGACGGTTTGCGTAACATCCCAGAGGAAATAATTAAAGGGACGAACAAACCACAGCAATCCAATCAAAAACCAAATTCCATATCTGCTAAACTGATGCAATTGCTGTTGGAGATGCTTTGGTAACCAAGGTTCGATAATCCCATAACCATCCAGGGATGGAATGGGCAATAAATTAATCAGAACCACATAGATATTCAAAACCACGAGAAAAGCTAAACTGGGAAAAAACCAACTCGAAATATTCCAGTTTTGCCCAACGTGGAACAGCAGCGACAGCAGCAAAACGACAATAATATTGGCAAATGGCCCAGCAGCAGAGACGGCACTTTTCCATTTGCGATCGCGCAACCGATTCTGATTAATATAAACCGCGCCACCCGGCAAGGCAATTCCCCCTATCAGGAGAAAAAAAAGCGGTAACATTAAACTTAATCCAGGATCGGTATATTTGAGCGGGTTTAAGGTTAAATAACCTTTATCTTTAACCGAAGTATCTCCACCCCAATAGGCGACGACTGCATGACCGAACTCGTGTAGACACAACGATACTATCCATCCAAGACAGATCAAAACTGCAACTAGCCACATTGAATTGACCGAACGGGAACACGTGACTTTAATTTAGCAGAGGAACAGGGGTACAGAGGAGCAGAGAAGCAGAGGAGGTGCAGCAGAGTTGAAAGATTGGGAAAATGTTGAAGATGGGGAAGATGGGAAAGATTTGGAAGTACTCAGATCTGGCACCATTATCAACAAGCGTTGAAAAACCGGGTTTCTTGACGAAAAATCTAGGATTTCAAGTTTAGCTATTTGCAAGAAACCCGGTTTTGAGCCTAAGTTTACTCAGATCTGGCACCATACGAAAAATCTAGGCTTTCAAGATGAGCTATTTGCAAGAAACTAAGGTTTAGTCAAGGTGCAAGATGTGAGTTTAGTAAAGAATCTGGAGATTTAATCTAGCTCTCCGATCTCCTCTGCGCCTCTACGCCTCTGCGCCTTTGCCCACCTGCACGTCTTTCCAACGATTTGTAGAAAATTCCTGGGGACATGGTATTGTAACAAATTGTTGCGAATACTCGTTTTTTGGCAATGTGGTTTTTATTGACAAATGCTGTGTTAGCGCAAATGGCACAACCAGCAGCACTCGAACGTCGCTTCGTCACCCAGATCCAAGAAATTCGTCCCTTACCGGGAGAACTAGATCGAGTTTTGGTTTTCAATAGTAACAGTCCGGAAGTGGTGCAAACAGAAGGAATTCTACTTTCCACCTTTCCTGCTCTTGGGAAACAAGTTCCCGCCGCACATTTAAACCAACCGCTAGTAGGGCGTTTCGACTTTTTTTCCCATCACATTGTCAGATCTGCAAGGCAACAACGGACGCTGTATCAAGGCGCATTGGTTTACAATCCCAACAACGAACCCGTAAACCTGGAAATTCTGCAAGCGGTGAGTCACGCCACCAACCCCGATGCACCGTTTGTGCAGTTGCCGTCAATGGTGGAAAATCCAGACGGGAGGGTTTATTCTGGTCCCGGATCGCGGGTGATGAATGAGATATTACGAAATGTGCGGCAACCCGAATTTCCTACAAAAATCGAAATTCCACCGCAACAGAGTCGGATGATATTTAACTTGCCTATATTACCTGGGAGCGGTCGCACGACTTACATGCGATTGCAAACGAATGCGCCAGTTTATATGGCGAATTTGGCGATGTACGCGCTTGGCAATTCGCGGGAAGGTGTTCGCGCGCCGTTGTTGGAAGAGTGGCAAAATTTATTAGTAACTGGCAGATTAGCAGAACCGCGCGATCGCACGCCAACAGATCCGAGTAAAGTCGGAATCGAAGGGGAAGAAAAGATATTTGGGCGCGTGGCGGGGGTTTCCATCGGTGCGGAATGGTATGCTCGGATTACCGATCGACCGGGAGAGGATAAGCTAAGCATTCCGCAACCGGGAAGGGGCATTTCCTATCCGATCAATACCGTAACGCGGATCACCTTGGGCACCAATCAGGTGCAAAGTGCGCCGATGGTGGTGCGCTATCCCGATACTGCGATTAACGGACATGGTAACTATGGAGTACATTACCGCGCCATCTTGCCTTTAGCGAACAATACCGGCAATCCGCAAACGGTGACGATATCGATCCAAACGCCATTTAAACAAGAGTATGCACGCGATCGCTTATTTTTTGTCGAACCACCCCAAGGACAGGTTTTCTTTCGCGGCACGGTGCGCGTTTCCTACCGAGACGATAACAGACAACCCCAGGTACGTTACTTTCACCTAGTGCAACGCCAAGGAGAGCAAGGGCAACCTTTGGTGACGTTGAGGATGCCTGCAAGCGATCGCCGCGTCGTCACGGTAAATTTCTTCTATCCCCCCGATGCTACACCTCCGCAAGTCTTAACTGTCAGAACTTTAGAATAATTGCAGAGGGAAAAGGGGGGAAAAAGGGAAAAAGGGAAAAAGGGAAAAAGGGAAAAGTGGGAGTTGGGAAACACTGGTGGGGAGGAATATATACAGCGGATTGCAAGTGAGTGAGGTCGAGGAGTGTCAAAAAATATTTAATGCTTTAGCTTTCCCTTTTTCCCCTTTTCCCCCTTTTCCTCCCTTTCCCCTTTTCCCCCTTTCCCCTTTCCCTCTCACGGCGAATATTTATACACAGATAATTCATCCACCCGCATTTCAAAAGGCGTGCCTGTACCAGCAGGGTAAACGCGAATTTTGGCATTTTTTGCCAATTTTTTGAGGACGCCGCCCAGTTTTACCAGAGATTTCAATACGCGCCAATTCGTCACTTCATCAGGGCATTCAATCACCAAAGTCGGCGCATTTGCTGTCGTAATATACCACTGGCAAGTTGATATTAATGCTTGCTGCCGCTGCGTGCAAGCTTGAAAAAAACACTTGGCAAGCGACTCTTCCAAATTCAACCGAATTAAACTATCGTTGATGTCTGGATGCGCTGGCGGTAAATCATCTGCTGGTAAGGAAGGATTGTTCATTAGACAAACTTTTAGACTGGAGATTTACAGGGGGTTGTTGCGTGACTGCGGGGGCAGGTTTCAACATCTTGAGGTTTGTTATCAATTGGGTTCAAACCAATCGCAGCCTCTACTTTTTCTAGATTAAATCCTACCATAAGCATCTCTCCAACTTCCATTAAAGGACGCCGAATTAAAAGCGGATCTGCAAGCATAAATTCTAAAGCGGTTGTCTCGTCTAATTCGCTGGGAATAATCTCTCCCGATTTAATCCGAGGGGCAGTATAATTAAACCACTCGCTCACAGGTAATTCGCCAAAAAACGGACGCAGTGTTTCTGCTGTCCAAGGCGTTTTCAGCAGATTTCGAGCGATAACTTCGTGCCCCGCTGCTACCAGCATCGCTTTTTGCTTGGTATTGTTAATGCAGCCAGGTTTTTCGTAAAAGATTACAGTTTTCATAGGAATTGGTAATTGGTAATTGGTAATTGATGATTGGTCATTGGTGATTGGTCATTGGTAATTGGTCATTGGTAATTGGTGAAGTGTAATATTTTCATTATCCATTACCCATTACCCATTACCAATTACCCAATTTAACTTTGCCTAATTGGAATCTCGATAATGAATTCCGTTCCTTGACTGGGTGTGGAAATGCACTGCATGTTACCTTGGTGTTTATCTACAACAATTGAGTAGGAAATTGACAAGCCTAAACCCGTTCCTTTACCTATGGGTTTGGTAGTAAAGAACGGTTCAAAGATGCGGCGGCGAACATGTTCTGGAATTCCCGGTCCATTATCGCTAATCCGAATTACCGCTAAGGGTATTCCCGGACAAGTCTCTGCAATATCATCCCCTGTTTCCGGACATCTAACTGAAGTAAAAATCGAGATTGTCCGGGGAGCGTTTTGTGTTTCAAGTGCGTCAATTGCATTGGCAATTATGTTCATAAACACTTGGTTTATTTGCCCTGGATAGCATTCAATAAACGGCAACTTTCCATATTTTTTATTGACTTGTATTTCCGGATAATCTGGTTTGGGTTTCAGGCGGTTTTGCAGAATCATTAAAGTACTGTCGATTCCTGTATGAATATCCACCGCTTTGAGCGCAGATTCGTCGTGTCTGGAGAAGTTGCGTAAGCTGAGAACGATATCGCGGATGCGATTGGTGCCTAACTTGATCGAATCTACAATTTTTGGCAAGTCTTCACATAAGAATTCTAGATCGCAGTCTTGGAGTTTTTCTTTAATCTCGTGGGTTTCTCCAGGATAGTTTTGTTGGTATAAATGTAAGATTTCCAGCAATTCTTGACTGTATCTCTCGATATGGGGAAGATTCCCGTAAATGAAGTTAACTGGATTGTTAATTTCGTGAGCAACTCCCGCTACGAGTTGTCCTAAAGAAGACATTTTTTCGCTTTGAACTAATTGCATTTGGGTACGTTGCAACTGACGTAGAGATTTTTCTAGTTCTTCAGCTTTTTGTTTAATTTGAGTTTCCTTTGCTCGCAAAGTTGCTTCTACTTTTAACCTTTCGCTAATGTCTAAGATCACCGCAAGAAATACGGGAGGTGTACCCTTTTCTCTCAACAGTTGTAAGTGGACTTCTACTGGATAGGTACTCCCGTCTTTACGCTGGTGAATGCTTTGAAAGACTAATTTTTCTTCTTCGCCAGAAAGTAAGGGTGCGATCGCGCGGCGAAAGTCCTCTTCTTTAATCTCCGGTTTGATATCATAAGCGGTAAGGTTTCGCATCTCTTCTATCGAGTATCCCATGTTCCGCCGCACCCTTGCATTGACATATTGAAATCGCAAAGATCCGACGTCGAATATATAAATTTCATTTGAGATTAAATCGAGAACTTTCCATAAACGTTGCTGTTTATTTTCGGTAATATCTAGCCCCATTTCTACAACTTTTAATTCCCCATTGATATCTTGAAAGGGATAATTGTAAATTTCATAACTGCGTCCGTTCTCACGATCAAGCCATTCCCAACTTTGAGTCTTTTTAGTCGCAAACACCGTGCAGGTAGGACAAAGGGAACAGGGGGCTTTTGCCAAAGGGTTTCCTGAGTTATCCTCCTGACTCACGCAGTCAGGCTTTGACGTCACTTCTCCATTTAAAATGAAACATGCTTTGTTGTTTGGTTCGCCAAAAATCTCCCGAAAGCGTTGGTTATAAAACCCGACCGATCTTTCGGATCTAATATGTAAGAATAAGGGCAGTTGATCGAGCAATGCATAAAGGCTTTGTCTCTCTTTTCTCAGAGATTTTAACTCTTGAACTAAGGCTTCTTCAATTTCTTTACCGCTATTTTTGGCTGGCGATTCTTCTCTAGCAACTGCATAAATTTGTTTTGTTCTTGAAACAGATAAGCTCCAAGACAGCCAGCGATAACTACCATTTTTATGCCGATAGCGATTTAGCAAATAGCAGGGGCGATCTGGCTGACAATGTTGTAAGGTTGCTAGGCTAATCGATAAATCCTCTGGATGCACTAATTCTAGCCAAGAGCTTCCTAAAAGTTCGCTAGGACTCCATCCTAAAATTCCGGTAACTGCGGGGTTTATTTGTTCAAACTTCCCTCGCTTTTCTATGGTGCAAAATATGTCCGGTGATAAATAGAAAAAAGCTTTAAAATCAATGTTGCTTTTTTTGAGCTTATCGACTGTTTGTTGAGATGCTGTTGAATTTTTCATCTGAACTTTTTTGCCTCTGCTTTGGGAACTGATTTAACCTTTGTCATGGCTAATGCCTAATTCATAGAGAATAATTACCGATAAACTATTAAGTTTTTTCGCATTTTCCTCCGATGAGTTAGTAGTTAGCTACTCTACAAGACAGAAGCACCCCGATCTAATATCTTTTGAGATCTTTTAATTTTCTCTTTACCCTTGTTAATTATCTCAATGCCGATACTCCATTTGCTGCTTGCGCCCCGCCGCTAGCAACAGCCCAGCAGCATTAGCATCTACAGGTGGGGAAAGATAGTTTCCTTGTACCTGTTCGCATTTCAATTTTTTCAGTTGCTGTAGTTGAATAGCTGTTTCCACTCCTTCTGCAATCACATCCATGCTGAGATTGTGAGCCAAGTTAACAATTGTCCACAGGATGGCGGCATTTTGACCCTGTTTGCCGATCTGATTGACAAAAGATCGGTCTATTTTTAAGGTACTGAGGGGAAAGCGAGTCAGGTGGGATAGAGATGAATAACCCGTTCCAAAGTCGTCGATGCACAAACCTATTTGGCGTTGTCTCAATTGTTGTAACATGAGAGCGGTTTCTTCTGAATCATCGATTAAGGTGCTTTCGGTAATTTCTAGTTTCAAACTCCTACCATTTAACCCTGTTTCCCAAAGAATTTTATCGATTTGTTGCACGAGTCCGGGGTGAAGGAATTGTTTAGGAGATATGTTTACGCTGACGATCAAGGGCTGTGCGGTGGGAAATGCTAGTTGCCAGATTCGCATTTGCAGAGCTGCTTGTGCTAACACCCAACGTCCTAAAGGCACAATTAATCCGGTGTCTTCGGCTAAGGCGATAAATTCAGCCGGTAAAAGTTGTCCTCGTTGTGGGTGCTGCCAGCGCAATAACGCTTCAAATCCAGAAATTGTGCCGGTGACTAAGGAAAAAATTGGCTGGTATTGCAGGGTAAATTCTTGACGGTTTTCTACGGCTTTTCTCAGGTCATTTTCTAGCTGCAATGACTCTAGCGCCCGATCGTACATTTTGGGGTTAAATACGGCGTACCCGGTGAGGGTGCGCTGCTGTTTGACGCAATACATGGCGGTATCGGCGTCGCGCAAAACGTGGGTGGCTTCGTCGTGGGCGGCGATCAGGCAGTTGGTAACCGAGGCTCTGGGGGAACCGCTTAAAACGATGCCGATGCTGGCGCTGGCGAAGATTTCGTGTCCTTCGATGTAGAAGGGATGGGCGATCGCTTTCTGAATTCTTTCGGCGACGAAGGTAACATCGCGCACTTCGCTGATGTTTTCCAGCAAAATGGTGAATTCGTCTCCCCCCAGTCTGGCTACCGTATCGCTGGGACGCAGGCAGTTTGAGAGCCGTTCGGCAAAGGCTACCAGTAACCGATCTCCAGCTAAGTGTCCCAAGCTATCGTTGAGTTGTTTTAAGCGGTCGAGGTCGAGGAATAATACGGCAAATAAGCGCCGGGGATATTGTTTGACTGTGGCGATCGCTGCTTCTAGGCGGCGCAGAAATAAGGCGCGATTGGGCAATCCGGTAAGGGCATCGTGCCACGCATAGTGTCGCAGTTGCTCTTCTACCTGCTTGCGTTCGGTGATGTCGGCGATCGCTCCCACATAGCCAATCGTACTCCCCGACCTGCCCGTTTCTGCGGTGGCTTGGGCAATTACCCAGGTTACCGTTCCGTCGGGGCGCAGGATGCGATATTCGCACGACTCAAACGACAAATTTTTTGCTACTGCTTGATACCATTGAGTCAGGACGCGCACCCGGTCTTCCGGATGAATCGTTCGCACCCATCCTTCCCCCATCGCTTCTCGCCCTTCGACGCCGTTGAGCTGACACCAGCGATCGTTGACTTGTATATACTGCCCCAAAGCATCGGTACAAAATATGCCTACGGGCGATAAGTTAACCAGGGTTTGATACTGGTTTTTGGTTTCTCGCAGCGCCGCTTCTGCTAGTTTGCGCTCGGTAATTTCAAACTGAATCGTGAGATATTGAATCGGTCTGCCTTGCTCGTTCAAAAATGGTACGACGGTGCTACTAACCCAATAATCTCTCCCATCTTTGGCGCGATCTTTTATTTCCCCTTGCCAAACTTTCCCCTGGCTAATCGTTAACCACAAGTGCTGGAAAAATTCTCTGGAATGATATCCAGAGTTAAGCAGGGTAAAGCTTTCACCGAGCAGTTCTTCCCGGCTGTACCCAGAAATTACGCAAAATTTGTCGTTGACGTAGTTGATGATGCCGTTCGGATCGCTAATCGCAATAATTGCTGCTTGGTCTAAGGCGTATTTAATATCTGATAATTCTTTCAGCGTCGTTTGCAGTCTGTCTTCAACCTTTGAACACTTGATGCCCTTGCAACTATATGTTTTTAGCTCGATTACCGAAAGTTCGTAACTTTCTATTGTCTCTGTAGAATATTGTTCTTGCACTTTTTTGGCATTCATAAGATTATTTACTTAGCTAATTTACCATCTAGTTTGAGCAATTACAGCTTATACAGGATTGGCAATATATTCTACCCTCGCTTTGAAAATTATTGTTGTCAGTTAGCTTCTCACTTTTTTATTATTGCAAAAATTTGCAGATTGTAAATAAATTTTAACTAAGTATAATTTTCTTAGCTTCTGGTTGCCTGGATATAAAAATTTTAACCAGATTTTAACCTAATTCGCATATTATATAAATAGTACTATTTGAGTATTTTTTTAGTATACCTGATTACACAAGTAGTTAAAAAAACGAAAATATTTAATAGTTTTCGTTGTGGATGTAAAATAAAAAAATAGTCATTAGCGAGTAGGGATTTTACTCCTCACTAATGACTAACGATTAATGACCAATGACTAATTCTGTAATAAATGTTTGGCTACGAGATCGGCGACTTCGTTGGGGTGCATTTTGCTACAGCGAGTTTTACTCGGCATTAACATCATATTGGGAGCAGAAGAGCAGCGTTTTTGGCAACCAGTGCGTTCGATTTCTACGATGTCTCGCAGTCCGCGATCGCACAATACAGCCTCTAATTCTTGACAAAGTTTCTTAGCACCCCGTTTCTGACAACCCGACTTTTGGCATACCAGAATTTTGGCTTTTGGTTTTTTAGTGCAGGGGGAGAGGTCTAAGTTGGGAGAAATAGAGGCAGAAATTTGTGAATTTTGACAGAGTTTGTTAATTTGATAAGCTTTAAAATTAGGTTCATCTTTGCATTTCTTTAGCTTAGTTTCGCCAAAGATTTGAATCCAGTCACCGGGTAGTAAAAGTTGGTTTAAACTGACGCGGGATTCCTTAGAAAGTTTAACTTTTAGCTCGTTGGAGCCAACCACCACGCGCAAGTATTTGAGTTTGCCTCCAGACTCCTGGATAAAGCCTAAAAATTGTCCTTCAAGGCTGAAATGAGGCTGGCGATGAAAATTGTGTAAGTCCATAATTTTGTTCCTGGTTCATTGGTAATTGGTAATTGGTAATTGGTAATTGGTAATTGGTAATTGGTAATTGGTAATTGCTAATTGCTAATTGCCCATACAGGTGGTAATTCCGATGCAACTGGAAATGATATTAAGCAAAGAAACCGGGTTTCTATGAAAAGATATATACAGAAACCCGGTTTCTCAGCTTTCCCAGAAACCCGGTTAATGGAAAAACCGGGTTCCTTAACCAAATAAAAGGGTAGAAGATCTAAGCCAACCCTCTTAACAATTACCAATTAGCAATTAGCAATTAGCAATTAAGCAACTCGCTTACCTTCAACGGTTAGGGGAAGTTGAAAAGGTTCGGACAGACTGGGGAAAATCATTTCCCATCCATTGGCTAAAACAAATATTTTTCCTTCTGGGCCTTCTTTTTCGCTCACCACTTCCTCTTCTAAGTCTTTTTTGGCGACATATACGGTTAAGTGTCCGGCGTTGTTGCGGCGTAACATGACTTTCATGATGCTTCCTCCACGGATTCTAATTCTTTTTTGCGACAACCGATAACCACGCCCTTTTCTAAGAAATGCACCGCGTAGATATAGTACATTTGTAAATAAGTGCCAATGCCGACTACATAGCCGACATCGCCCTTTTTAGCGAGCGGTGTCCCGACATCGATTCCGGGAAAAGTACCGTCATTGCGAATTAGTTTCCGCAACCGGACTTTTTGTTCCATTTCAAAGACGGGTGGTTCGGCGATTTCAATTTCATCTGATTCCATGAGCTACCCTCCGGTTGTTGACTAAATCGAGCAGTTCTTCTTCAGTTAAACTGCGCTTTACTTTTACCGACAGATTCCGCACCTGCTCTAAAATTAACTGAATTTCTTCAGGATCTAGGGCGATCCCGTGTTGTTTTAGCAAGTCGGATAGTAGATGCCTCCCTGAATGTTTACCCACAACTAAACGGCGCTTCCAGCCAACTTCTTCGGGAGCAAAAGGTTCGTAGGTAGCGGGATTTTTTAGAACGCCGTGGGCGTGGATACCTGATTCGTGAGCGAAAGTATTTTCGCCCACAATTGCTTTCCAAGGCGGGACAAAACTGTTAGAGGCTTTCGCCACGATTTGGGAAAGTTTTAAGAATTGACGGGTATCGATACCGAGATCGAGGCTGTAAACTCGTTTAAGTGCCATCACCACTTCTTCTAAAGGGGCGTTACCAGCGCGTTCGCCCAATCCGTTGACAGTGGTATTAACCGATTTTGCACCGGCGCGAATTCCGGCGATCGCATTCCCCGTCGCCATCCCCAAATCGTTATGGGTGTGCATCTCAATCGGAATCGATAACATCGAAACCAACTGGCTAACTTTTTCGTAGGTAGTAAAAGGATCTAAAATCCCCACCGTGTCGCAGAAGCGAAACCTAGATGCACCTAATTCTTGAGCGTATAACGCCACTTCTAGCAAAAAGCTTTCATCAGCTCTAGAAGAATCTTCGCCGCCAACGGAGACGTACAAACCTTTATCTTTGGCGAAGCTTACGGTTTCTTGTAGCTTAGAAAACATCGTGCGCCACTGCCCCTGAAATTTAGCTTGAATTTGAATTTCAGAGACGGGGATAGAGATATGGACTCGCTTTAAACCTGCTGCGATCGACGCTTGCACATCGCTAATTACTGCACGATTCCATCCCAGGAGTTCAGCTTGCAAACCTAAATCTACAACGCGCGCGATCGCTTGTTGTTCTTCGACTCCCATTGCGGGAATGCCGATTTCTAATTCCGGTACGCCAATGGCGTCTAGAAACGTTGCGATCGCAATTTTTTCTTCTGGGGTAAAAGCAACACCCGCTGCCTGTTCCCCATCCCGAAGCGTTGTATCGTTGATTTGGACGCGATTCACTGCACTTACCTCGTAAAGTTGTTAGTTATCGGTTGTCAGCTTTTTGCTATCAGTTGTTGGTTGTTTTTTTTACTTACTACCAACCGCTGATCGTTGACCACTGATTACTAACCGTAGAGCCTGGAACCCTAATTTTGGGTTTTGAGTTAAAAACTTGTTACCCTTTAACTCAAAACTCAACAAAACGTATTGGTATCGTCATCTGTAGCGGGACGGGTTTAACGAGATCAGAAACCGGGTTTCTTCTTAGATCTCTTTCCTTGCTCAACAATTTTTCACAGAAACCCGGTTTCTTTCCACAGACGCCCCTACAGTAATCAACAAAACGAAATTATACTTGTGCGAAGCGTTCGAGTTGCCCGGATAATAGCCAATTAGCAGCTTGAAACTGAGTGCGGCTATCTAACCAATCGTAAATGGCAGTAAGTTGATCTAGGGAGACTAAACCGTATTGCCATAACACCATTGGTAAAGGTTCATCGCCTTGTTTGCGGTTGCGGAGTGCCACGGCGATCGCAGAACTAGAAATCGCCAGATCATCTTGTAAAAAGTTGATGAATTCGCTCATTTTCTTGCTGGATTCCATGACACTACCTTCAACCGATTTTAGATTTGAGATTGCAGATTTGAGATTTGAGCTGATTTCAGATTTCAGATTTGAGATTTCAGATTTGAACCGATTTGAGCTTTGAGATTAGAGATTTCTGCAATCTGCAATCTTAAATCCCAACTAAATCTGCAATCTGCAATCTTGAATCTAAAATTTCTTCAGGCTATCTTCAGCTAGGAAGTGAGCTAGATGAAAAGCTCGATCTTCAGTAGCTAGAAGAATTTGTTCGTACAGGTAACGAGTCGCGCGATCGCCGATACTTTCTGCTTGCGCTGCTTGACGGCGAACGATCGCGATAACTGCCTGTTCGCCTTGCAAATCGTGTTCTACCATTGTCCGGGCATTGAAAATCCCGTCATCTTCTGGGCTAAAACAACACAATTCGGCTAACTTGCCAAAGCTGGCTACAGGAGTTCCCCCCAGACCATTCAAGCGTTCCCCAATGTCATGGACGTGACCTTGGACTGCTGTATAGCTGTCTTGAAAAAACTGATGCAGTTCGTAGAATTCAGCGCCTTCTACTACAAAGTGATGTTTTTGGTATTGCAGGTAAAGCGCTTGAAAACTCGCCAGGGTAATATTCAATCCTTCAATCACCGGAACGGTGACTTCTTGCCCTAAGCCGACAGGATTATCTTCGACTTGTCCGAAGGATTGTTTAACGGTAACTTCTGTCATTAATTCACACCTAAATACAACTTTGCTAATTGGTAATTGGGAATTGGTAATTGGGAATTGGTAATTGGTATTTAGTCCTCCCAATTACCCATTACCCATTACCAATTTCCAAATTTCCAACACCGTTCCAGCCAATCGATTAATTCAGACCGAGAAGCGATAAACTGTAACACGGTACTGCGGACTAGAACGGCATCAATACTGTTATTAACCTCGACGCGCAGAGAACCATCATTCGGACAGAAACAGGGAATGGTGAGTTCTTGCAGGCGGCGATAAACTTGCCAGCGGTCTAGTTGGGGAATTTGCACAACTTGACCCGCTAATCGGTCAGGAGGTGGAAAATTAGACATGTTTCTAAAAGTTTTGTTGTAGGGAAACCTCGATCTTAAAAACCGGGTTTCTGGGTAGATATCTGGTTACCATGAACGATCTTTCACAGAAACCCGGTTTCTTGGCGCGGGTTTATTTGCGTAAGTCCTGGAGTTGTTGTTCGAGTTTCTCGATGCGATCGCACAGCGACCGAATTACCGTTGCTTGGGTATCGGGTAATTGTGCGTGTTCCAAGGGACAACCTACACCCTGCTTAGAAACAATCCGCCCCGGTACGCCAACCACTGTGCAGTCAGAAGGCACTCCTCGCAACACAATCGAACCAGCACCGATGCGGACGTTATTACCAATGGAAATATTGCCCAATACCTTTGCACCCGCACCCACAACCACATTTTTCCCCAGCGTGGGATGGCGCTTACCCGTTTCTTTGCCCGTGCCGCCCAGAGTCACACCCTGATAAATCAGCGTGTAATCTCCCACAATGGCAGTTTCGCCAATCACGACGCCCATGCCGTGGTCGATAAACACGCCCTTACCAATCGTCGCCCCTGGGTGAATTTCAATCCCGGTTAACAGTCGCCCAATGTGAGAAATCAGGCGCGGGATGACACTAACCTTGCGGATGTGCAGCCAATGGGCGAAGCGATTCAAGCAGATGGCGTGAAAACCCGGATAGCATAACAGTACTTCCAACCAGTTACGCGCAGCGGGGTCGCGCTCAAAAATAATGCGAAAGTCTTCTAGAACTGTTTGGAAGATGTTGGCGTGTCTTGAGGGGTCAAAATTCGCCTCACAATTGCTAGAGGGTAAAGGTTCCCCCTGGGGTGAAGCGGTCTTGCTAGTGGGTGGTGGAGTGAAAATTTGTAGCATTAGCTTTGGGGGGAAAAGCAACAAACACTTTCAAATGCTTATAACAAATGCCTTCCGCCCCAGGTTTCGATCCCGTGCAGATTTTGATTAATTAGAGTAATTAGATTTGTACTCAAGGCTTGCGATCGCTCTACAATCAACCTTGAAAAAAAATTTTGGGGTAGGGGTACTGGTATTTCTGGGATATGGTACAAGTATTTCCGGCAGGGGGGACTTGTATTTTTGTACTCAAAACAATCCCCTCTTGATACGGGTTTGAAGCCATTTCTCTTGAGTACTATATATAGGATCGGTTTGTACTCAAGCCCCGTTATTTCCCTTTCCAGTTTTTAGCTTAACAAATTTTGTTTCGATTGCTACCGTTTAAAAAAAAGTGCTATTTTAGATACAGAATGAAATTCCGTGGTCGCGCTGGGGTAGCCGACGTAACAAAGGGCGAAGACAGTAAGTTTCGCCCTTATGCTTCGCCCCTACTCCAGTTTTTTCAACTCCATAATCCCTTTTGAGTACAGGGCGAGGCACTCAAAAAAGCAGTCTGGGCAGCGTTCAAATCCAGTCCCAGCGAGGCTTTGAGCTTGAGTACAAAAATTCCAGCACCCTAGACCAGAAATACTCGTACCCTAGCCAAAAAATACTCGTACCCCTACCCCAAAAAAATTTTTTCAGGTTGCTATGACAAGGGTTTGAGGGCTTGAGTACAAACCTAATTAATCCAATAAATCTCAATCTGCCCTCAACAGAAATGTTCGCCAAGGAACTGCTGTTATAACTTTCCCATAACGCCACGCACTAGAAATTCAGCAGACAACAATTGCTGAACCGAGTGCCTGGACGAAGGTTGAAACGCATCTTTTCGGTTTTTCGGTAACGGCTAGTTTTTTAACCACGGAATTTCAATGTCACCAACCACTGAACTACTCACAAAAAAGGAAGCAGCAGCAGGAACCACAGCACCTGCGGCTGCCAAAAAATCAGGTGGCTGCGGCTGTAGTTCCACTTCCTCAACGGAAACATCGCTGGATGAAAAACTCAAACAGCGGATTGAAAAGCACCCCTGCTACAGCGAGGAAGCGCATCACCACTACGCCCGGATGCACGTTGCAGTTGCACCAGCTTGCAACATCCAGTGCAACTACTGCAACCGCAAATACGACTGTGCAAACGAAAGTCGCCCCGGCGTCGTCAGCGAACTGCTAACCCCTGAAGAAGCCGCCCACAAGGTACTGGTTGTGGCGAGTAAAATTCCCCAGATGACAGTTTTGGGAATTGCTGGTCCTGGCGACCCGCTAGCCAACCCGGAAAAAACCTTCCGTACATTTGAACTAATTGCCGACAAAGCCCCAGATATCAAACTGTGCTTGTCAACCAACGGTTTGATGCTGACGGAACACGTTGATAAAATCAAACAACTCAACGTCGATCACGTCACCATCACTATTAATATGGTTGACCCGGAAGTCGGCACGAAGATTTATCCCTGGGTTCACTACAAGCGCAAGCGCTACAGAGGCATCGAAGGCGTCAAGATCCTCCACGAGAAGCAAATGGAAGGCTTGCAAGCCCTCAGAGAAGCCGATATCTTGTGCAAAGTCAACTCGGTGATGATTCCCGGCATCAACGACCAACACCTGGTCGAAGTCGATAAGGTGATTCGGGACAACGGTGCATTCCTGCACAACATCATGCCGCTAATCTCGGCACCGGAACACGGCACCTACTTTGGTTTAAACGGACAGCGCGGTCCTACACCCAAAGAACTGAAAGCACTGCAAGATAATTGCTCCGGCAACATGAAGATGATGCGCCACTGCCGTCAGTGCCGCGCCGACGCAGTAGGTTTGTTGGGCGAAGATCGTTCTCAAGAATTTACCAAAGAGAACTTCTTGGAAATGACGCCGGAATACGACATCGAGAAGCGTCAAGAAGTCCACGCACAAATCGCTAAAGTCCGCGAAGAGCAACAAGCTGCTAAAGAAGCCAGAGCGGCTGCTAAGAAGGCCGCCAACGCCCCTAAAATCCTCGTTGCGGTTGCAACCAAGGGCGGCGGCATGGTTAACCAACACTTCGGTCATGCTCGTGAATTCCAAATCTTTGAAGTTGACGCGACTGATGCCAAGTTTGTTGGACACCGCAAAGTAGACCAATATTGCCAAGGTGGTTTTGGCGAGGAAGAATCCCTCGACGGCATGTTAAAGATGCTGGAAGATTGCAAAGCCGTTTTGGTTTCCAAGATCGGTCACTGCCCGCAAGAAAGCTTGCAAAAAGCTGGAATTGAACCAGTAGAAGCCTACGATTTAATCGATAAGGTGGCGCTGGAGTTCTATCAAAAATGGTTGAGTGCTAATGGCTAATGGCGTGTAAGGGCGAAGCATTTGCGTAGAAATATTTCAACTTTACCGACAAGATAACAGCGCAAATGCTTCGCCCCTACTAATAAATCGCTAATACAAGGAGGAGGCGATGACTTACACGATTACTAGCAGTTGTATTGGGTGCGATCGCTGTCTATCTCAATGCCCCACGGGCGCAATTTCCAAAGACGGAGATACCCTGTTGATTAATCCCAAACTCTGTAACAGCTGCGCTGGTTTTTACCGAGTACCTCAATGTCAGGCTGTTTGCCCCACCAATAACGGTATTGCTCGTTTAAGTCCCGTCTCTTCCATCTCTAGCGGTGATTATTGGGACAGTTGGTTCAACTCCTACAACCGCTTAGTAGAAAAATTGAATAGTAAAAAAACACCCACTTATTGGGAGAAGTGGTTTAATAGTTACTCCCAAGAACTCCAGAAAGTAATCAAGCGCTAATGGGTAATGGGTAATGGGTAATCGGCAGTAAATAATCACCAATTACCAATTACCAATTACCAATTACCAATTACCAATTACCAATTGCCAACCTAACCATGTCAGTCATTTATCTAGATAACAACGCTACAACAAGGATAGATGAGGCGGTTGTAGAGGCGATGATGCCCTACCTGACTCAGTATTACGGCAATCCTTCCTCAATGCACACTTTTGGCGGACAAGTTAAAAAAGCCGTCCAAACTGCGAGAGAACAAGTTGCCATCTTATTGAACGCAGATCCGGCAGAAATTGTTTTTACCAGTTGCGGCACCGAAGGAAATAATGCAGCCATTCGCGCCGCGATCGCTTCCCAACCCAATAAAAAGCAAATCGTCACGACGCAAGTCGAACATCCTGCGGTTCTCAATGTCTGCAAAACTTTAGAAAAGCAGGGTTATTCAGTCACCTATCTTTCTGTTGATCGCCAAGGACGCCTCGATCTAGATGAAGTAGATGCTGCCATTACAGGTGGTACGGCGCTAGTTTCGATCATGTACGCCAATAACGAAACGGGAACGATTTTCCCAGTCGAACAAATTGGCGCGATCGCAAAAGAAAAAGGCGCGATCTTCCACGTCGATGCGGTGCAAGCAGTGGGTAAAGTGCCCCTGAACATGAAGAATAGCACCATCGACATGCTGACACTTTCCGGTCACAAACTGCACGCGCCCAAAGGAATTGGTGCATTATATGTCCGCAAAGGCGTGCGCTTCCGTCCTTACCTGATTGGCGGACACCAAGAAAGGGGACGCCGCGGCGGGACAGAAAACGTACCCGGTCTAGTAGCATTGGGTAAAGCCTGCGAATTGGCGCTGCACCATATCGGCGACGTGAAAAAAGAAAAGGCATTGCGCGATCGCTTAGAAAAAGGCTTACTCGCCGCCATCCCCGACACCGAAATCAACGGCTATCCCAAAGAAAGATTGCCCAATACAACAAATATCGGCTTCAAATATATCGAAGGCGAAGCCATTTTACTCTCCCTCAATCAACACGGGATTTGCGCTTCATCTGGTTCTGCATGTACCTCCGGTTCATTAGAACCATCCCACGTATTGCGAGCAATGGGATTACCATACTCAGTCTTGCACGGTTCAATCCGTTTCTCCCTTTCTCGGTATACCACCGACGCAGAAGTTGACCAAGTATTAGCAATCATGCCAGAAGTTGTAGAAAGATTGCGTGCCATGTCGCCCTTCAATTCCGACGCCGCATCTTGGCTACAAGAACACGAAAAGAACTTGGCATCGGCTAATAGGTAATGGGTAATGGGTAATAGGTAATAGGATTAGAACAATTTTTCCATCACCAATTACCAATTACCAATTACCAATTACCAATCACCAATTACCAATTTTCTTAACACTTTACCCCTTCACAAAAACCGCCATGTGGGACTATACTGAGAAAGTAATGGAACACTTCTACAATCCCAAAAATCAGGGAGCGTTAGAAGCCACCGAAGAAGAGACAGGGAAAAAAGTAGTCACTGGAGAAGTAGGAAGTATAGCTTGCGGAGACGCCCTGAAACTTCACCTCAAGATTGATGAAACCAGCCAAAAAATAGTTGATGCCCGCTTTCAAACCTTTGGTTGCGCTAGTGCGATCGCATCATCATCTGCCCTCACAGATATGATTATCGGCATGTCAGTAGATGAAGCAGTCAAAGTTACCAACCGCGACATTGCAGAATTCCTGGGAGGACTTCCTGAAGAAAAAATGCACTGTTCCGTAATGGGAGCCGAAGCACTAGAAGCAGCGATTTACAGCTACAAAGGCATTGAAGTAGAAGCCCATGAAGAAGATGAAAGCAGCTTAATTTGTAAGTGCTTTGGTGTCACAGAAAACCGGATTCGGAAGGTAGTTAAACAAAACAAACTCACCACCGCCGAACAGGTAACAAACTACATCAAAGCCGGGGGCGGATGCAGCACTTGCTACGCAGATATTGACGATATAATCGCTTCTGCTTGGGAAGAGATTGAAAATGAACCAGAAACGAGTTATGATGACTATAGTGTAGGAGTCGCAACCGATATAGCAGTAGCAAAAGAAGAAGGAAGCGAAGCTCCAGTCAGACATCTAACCCCGATGCAAAAAATCAACTTGATCCAACAAGTTATAGAGTCAGAAATCAGACCGTTCTTAAAGGCAGATGGGGGAGATATAGAACTGTACGACGTAGAAGGCGACAAGGTAAAAGTGATCCTGCGCGGCGCTTGCGGAACTTGTCCCAGCAGTTTAGTCACCCTCAAAGTAGCAGTCGAAGCCAAATTACAAGAGCGCGTCCTGCCAACCATCACAGTAGAAGCAATCTAGTTTTAGGGGCGGGTAATACCTGCCAACGACGGATAAATGAAGCAAACCCGCCCCGCATCACCAATTACCTACCACGAATAACCAAATAGCCAACATGACTAAGAAGTATAGAGGAGAGCGATCGCCTCCAGCGATCCTCCCTTCCCCCGCCCCATCTCATAACCACTCCCGCGAGATGGGCCTTAACCAACCTAAAGACAGCGGTTGGCAGGTAGTTGAAAAATGCCACTTCCCCAACTAACCACCAACCACGAGACAACGACACAAACCAACCTATTAAGCAGAGAGACACAAAATTATGCGTCAAATAGCATTCTACGGCAAAGGCGGTATCGGTAAGTCTACCACATCTCAAAATACGATCGCTGCTTTGTCCCAAGCTGGGAACCGCATCATGATCGTAGGTTGTGACCCCAAAGCTGACTCTACCCGCTTAATGCTCCACAGTAAAGCACAAACCACAATTCTCCACTTAGCAGCCGAGCGCGGTTCCGTAGAAGACCTAGAAATCGACGAAGTGCTACTCACAGGCTTCAACGGTGTTAAGTGCGTTGAATCCGGTGGTCCAGAACCAGGGGTAGGTTGCGCCGGACGTGGCGTTATCACCGCCATCAACTTCCTAGAAGAAAATGGCGCTTACGAAGACCTGGATTTCGTATCCTACGACGTATTAGGTGACGTTGTGTGCGGTGGTTTCGCCATGCCAATTCGGGAAGGCAAAGCCCAAGAAATCTACATCGTAACCTCCGGCGAAATGATGGCGATGTACGCAGCTAACAACATCGCTCGCGGGATTCTCAAGTACGCTCACTCCGGCGGTGTACGTCTCGGCGGTCTGATTTGTAACGAACGTCAAGTCGCCCACGAAGTTGAACTGATCGAAGAACTGGCTCGTCGTCTGAACACCCAGATGATCCACTTCGTACCTCGCGACAACCAAGTACAACAAGCAGAACTGCGCCGGATGACGGTAATTGAATACTCGCCCAAGCACAAACAAGCTCAAGAGTACCGCCAGTTGGCTGACAAGATTCAAAACAACGACGACCTGCGGATTCCCACCCCCATCTCGATGGATGAGCTAGAAGCCCTGCTGATGGAATTCGGCATCCTGAAAGAAGAAGACGAAAGCGTAATCGGTGTAACCGAAGAAGGAGTCAAAGTCACAGCCTAATCGCGACTAGGGGCTAGGGGATTGCAGATTGCAGATTGCAGATTGCAGATTTCAAATTTGATGTTCAATCTAAAATCTAAAATCTAAAATTTCCCCTTCGCCCTTCCTCCTCTCCTCTTCAATCTCCCAATGTGCGCCACGAATTCTAAAGCCGGAGAAGACACAAAATGAGCGACATAGTTCAACAAAATAGAGACCTAATTAAAGAAGTTCTGGCAGTATATCCCGAAAAAACTGCCAAGAAACGCGAAAAACACCTCAACGTATACGAAGAAGGCAAACCAGACTGCGGCGTTAAATCCAACATCAAATCCAACCCAGGCGTTATGACCACCCGTGGTTGTGCCTACGCCGGATCGAAGGGTGTGGTTTGGGGTCCGATCAAAGACATGATTCACATCAGTCACGGCCCCGTTGGATGCGGTTATTATTCCTGGTCAGGTCGCCGCAACTACTACATCGGCACCACTGGTATCGATACATTCGGTACGATGCATTTCACCTCCGACTTCCAAGAAAAAGACGTAGTATTCGGCGGTGACAAAAAGCTCAGCAAACTGATAACTGAACTCGAAGAATTATTCCCCCTCAACAACGGGATTACCATTCAATCTGAATGCCCAATCGGTCTAATCGGGGATGACATCGAAGCAGTCGCCCGTAAAGCCACTAAAGAAACTGGAAAAATGGTTGTTCCAGTACGTTGCGAAGGCTTCCGGGGTGTATCTCAATCCCTCGGTCACCACATCGCCAACGACGCGGTGCGCGACTGGGTATTCGATAAAACCGACCAAAGCAAGATCGAGTTCGAGTCAACTCCTTACGATGTCGCCATCATTGGGGACTACAACATCGGTGGTGACGCTTGGTCTTCTCGCATCCTGTTAGAAGAAATGGGATTGCGCGTAGTAGCCCAGTGGTCAGGGGATGGCACCATCAACGAGATGAAAGTCACCCCCAAAGTGAAACTGAACCTGATTCACTGCTACCGTTCGATGAACTATATTTCTCGTCACATGGAAGAGAAATATGGTATACCCTGGTTAGAATATAACTTCTTTGGCCCCAGCAAGATTGCCGAATCGCTGCGAACGATCGCTGAAAGATTCGACGACAAGATCAAAGAAGGCGCGGAAAAAGTTATTGCCAAATACCAAGCTCAAACCGACGCCATCCTCGCCAAATATCTCCCCCGCTTGCAAGACAAGACCGTAATGATCATGGTGGGTGGATTGCGTCCCCGCCACGTCGTCCCCGCCTTCCAAGACCTGGGGATGAAGCTGATCGGTACGGGTTATGAATTCGGTCACAACGACGACTATAAACGTACCACTCACTACATCGACAACGGCACTCTGATCTACGATGACGTAACAGGATACGAGTTTGAAGAATTCGTCAAGAAACTCAAACCGGATCTCGTTGCTGCTGGCATCAAAGAGAAGTATGTCTTCCAAAAGATGGGTCTACCCTTCCGTCAGATGCACTCTTGGGATTATTCCGGTCCTTATCACGGTTATGACGGCTTTGCGATTTTTGCAAGAGATATGGATCTGGCATTGAACAACCCCACTTGGGCTTTGATCAAGACACCTTGGAAACAATAGGCAATCGGTAATAGTTAATGGGTAATCGGTAATAGATAGCACTTGCCAAAACAGAATCACCAATTACCCATTAGCAATTAACAATTAGCAATCAGCAAATCGCAGACCACGGAATTTTTGGAGAGACTACAATGGCTCAGAATAATATCGATCAGATCAAAGACCACGCCGAGCTATTTCACCAACCAGAATATCAAGAACTCTTTGCCAAGAAAAAGGCCGAGTTCGAGGCAATGGCTCCTGATGAGAAGGTAAAAGAAGTCGCAGATTGGACGAAGACTTGGGAATATCGGGAAAAGAACTTTGCTCGCGAAGCTTTAACCGTTAACCCCGCAAAAGCTTGCCAACCTTTAGGTGCTATTTTGGCAGCCGTAGGGTTTGAAAAAACCATGCCCTTCGTTCACGGTTCTCAAGGTTGCGTTGCCTATTTCCGCACCCACTTTACTCGCCACTTCAAAGAGCCATTCTCTGCGGTATCTTCTTCCATGACAGAAGACGCAGCGGTATTCGGCGGATTGAAGAACATGATCGAGGGTTTGGCTAATACCAAAGCCATGTACAATCCCAAGATGATTGCCGTCTGCACCACCTGTATGGCAGAGGTAATTGGGGATGACTTGAACGGGTTTATTGGTAACGCCAAAAATGCTGGTTCTATTCCTCAAGATTACCCCGTTCCTTATGCACATACTCCTAGTTTCGTGGGTTCCCACGTTCTGGGTTATGACAACATGATGAAGGGTATTCTTTCCTGCCTAACTGCTGGTCAGAAGAAAGAAACCACCAACGGCAAGCTGAACTTTATCCCCGGGTTTGAAACCTACATCGGTAACCTGCGGGAAGTTAAGCGGATTGTCGGTTTGTTTGGCATCGACTACACGATTCTGGGCGATCATACCGATTATTTGGATGCTCCCAACACCGGCGAATATGACATGTATCCCGGTGGAACGAAGCTGGAAGATGCAGCAGATTCCGTGAATGCTGAAACCACCATCTGCTTGCAAAAATATTCCACCATCAAGACACGGGAATGGATCGCGCAAAACTGGAAACGTCCTACCGAAGTTCTCCGTCCATATGGCATTAAGGGCACCGATGAATTCTTGCAAAAACTATCAGAATTAACCGGCAAACCAATTCCTGAAGAATTGACCGCTGAACGGGGACGCGCTGTTGATGCGATGACTGATTCTCATGCTTGGTTGCATGGTAAGAAGTTCGCCATCTATGGCGACCCAGATTTAATCTGGGGTGTGGTTAATTTCTTACTAGAAATGGGTGCAGAACCCGTCCACATTATTTGCAACAACGGTGACGAAGAATTCAAAGCAGAACTCGATGCCGTGTTGCAAGCAAGTCCTTTCGGTCAAGGCGCAACAGTCTGGATTAAGAAAGACTTGTGGCACCTGCGGAGTCTGTTGTTCACCGAACCAGTAGACTTCTTTGTGGGCAATTCTTACGGTAAGTATCTCTGGCGTGATACTAAAACCCCAATCGTTCACATCGGTTATCCAATCTTCGACCGTCACCACTTACACCGCTATTCAACTCTCGGTTATGACGGCGTAATCAACATGTTGAATTGGGTCGTAAACCGCATCCTGGATGAACTAGATCGCAACACGATCGTTCCAGCGAAGACGGATATTTCTTACGACTTGATTCGGTAAGTTTGACCCTCTGGAAGGGAATAAGGAAAAGCAGGATGAGTGTAGTTTCTCCTAGTGTTTGATTCGAGGTAACGCTCAAATGAGTATCCTACTTTTCCTTTTTCCTTTTTCTTTTTTTCGGAACTGACGCACGAGGCTCATATCACCTTTGTTTCTGCGTAGATCTCTAGTTCCAAAGCGACGATTTTGCATAGAAACCCCTAGAAACCGGGTTTCTGCGTAGATCTCTAGTTTCAAAGCAACGATTTTCCATAGAAACCCGGTTTCTTTGCGTAAGCCCTGTTTCTATTACTTGGAGCGAAGCGAGATGGCAACACTTAGCCCGATTCACGACCACGACCATCACCACCACGAGCTAGTAAGAAACCCAAGACGCCCTGGCTTCGACATCCTTTATCCCTTGCGTCAATTGGTAGATAGCATCGAAGTTAAAGATAGAAACATTGCCCATTTGTTTTGTCAACTGATTCCTTGCTGCTGTCCTTTTGAACGCGATGTCAATTTATTCGGGCGGGTTTTATTCCACATTCCACCTTTGTGTAAATTGAATCCCCTCTACAACGAGTTTGTATTCTTGCGCTTCCGCGCCCTCTCCTTCCTCGCCGATGTGTGCGGTGAAGATGTAACGAAATATATTTGTTGATTGCTAATTGCTAATAGCTAATTGCTAATTGCTAAGTTGTAAAAATCAACACAATTTTCCAGAGCAATCGGTGATTAGCTATTATGACAAGCCAAAACTAGAGAAGAAAAAGTAAATAGCCGTTAGCCATTAGCCATTAGCCATTAGCCATGAAAATTACACAAGCTAAAATAAGCGAACTCCTGAGCGAAAAAGGCTGCGAACACAATCATCAGAAAGAAGGGAAAAAGAAAACAGCTTGTACTAAGCAAGCACAACCGGGAGCCGCTCAAGGTGGATGTGCATTTGATGGTGCTTCGATTGCTTTAGTTCCGATTACTGATGTTGCACATTTGGTTCACGGACCGATTGCTTGTGCGGGTAATTCTTGGGGTTCTAGAGGTAGTCAATCTTCGGGGCCGCAACTTTATAAAATGGGTTTTACGACCGATGTTAGTGAAAATGATGTGATTTTTGGGGGAGAGAAGAAGCTGTACAAGGCGATTAAAGAGGTGAGCGATCGCTACAACCCCGCCGCCGTCTTTGTATACTCGACCTGCGTTACAGCGCTGATTGGGGACGATCTGGATGCAGTTTGTTCTGCTGCTTCAAAGAAATTCGGCGTTCCCGTCGTCCCGATCAATTCCCCCGGTTTTGTTGGTACGAAAAATTTAGGCAACCGCATCGGCGGCGAAGCATTGCTCGATTACGTTGTCGGCACAAAAGAGCCAGATTATACCACACCTTACGACATTAATTTAATCGGCGAATACAACATCGCCGGGGAAATGTGGGGAGTTTTACCCTTATTTGAAAAGTTAGGAATTCGCGTCCTAGCTAAAATTACCGGCGACGCCCGTTACAACGAAGTCTGCACCGCCCACCGCGCCAAACTCAACGTGATGATCTGCTCTAAAGCGCTGATCAACATGGGGACAAAGATGCAAGAAAGATACGGCATTCCCTACATTGAGGAATCTTTCTACGGCGTCGAAGATATGAATCGGTGTCTGAGAAATATAGCAGATAAATTGGGCTGTGACGACTTAAAAGCAAGAGTCGAAAAACTAATCGCCGAGGAAACAGAAAAATTAGACCAAGCCCTCGAACCTTATCGCCAACGACTGAAAGGTAAGCGAGTCGTTCTTTACACTGGAGGGGTAAAAAGCTGGTCGGTTATATCCGCCGCCAAAGATTTAGGGATGCAAGTAATGGCAACCAGCACCAAGAAAAGTACCGAAGAAGATAAAGCCAAAATTAAAGAACTCTTGGGCAAAGAAGGCATCATGCTAGAAAAAGGCAACGCCGCCGAACTGCTAGAGGTAATTGCTAAAACCAAAGCCGAGATGTTAATCGCTGGCGGACGCAACCAATATACAGCATTGAAAGCCAAAATTCCATTTTTGGATATTAACCAAGAGCGCCATCATCCCTACGCGGGTTATGTAGGAATGATCGAAATGGCAAGGGAATTAGACGAAGCGCTACACAGTCCCATTTGGGAACAAGTACGCAAACCAGCACCGTGGGAATAGGTAATGGGTAATGGGTAATTGGTAATGAGTAATGGAAACCAAATACCAAATACCAAATCATCGGGGCGGGTTTATATAGGTTGTCTGCGATCGCATACATTGCTGGTGAAACCCGCCCCTACACAATTACTAATTACCAATTACCAATTAGCAATTAGCAATTAGCAATTAGCAAATATTATGGCTACTGTAATCACCCCCACAAAATCCGTTGCTGTTAATCCCCTGAAACAATCTCAACCTCTGGGTGCAGCGTTAGCTTTCTTAGGTTTAAAAGGAACGATGCCGTTGTTTCACGGTTCCCAAGGTTGCACGGCGTTTGCCAAAGTTATGTTAGTGCGGCACTTTCGGGAAGCGATTCCTTTAAGTACGACCGCAATGACGGAAACAACGACAATTTTAGGCGGAGAAGATAACGTACAAACCGCGCTTTTAACCTTGTTAGTTAAAGCGAAACCAGAAATTATTGGACTGTGTACGACTGGGTTAACGGAAACGCGCGGGGATGATATGCATGGCATCCTTAAAACGATTAAACAGCGCTATCCAGAATTGCAAGATTTGCCGATTGTCTTTGTTTCCACTCCGGATTTTAAGGGTGCTTTACAAGATGGATATGCTGCTGCGGTTCAAAGCATTGTGCAGACAATTCCAGAAGCAGGAAATTTGATCGAAGATCAAGTGACAATTTTGCCTTCTTCGGCATTTTCGCCGGGGGATGTGGAGGAAATTAAGGAGATTGTCGAGGCGTTTGGACTAAAACCAATTGTCGTCCCCGATCTTTCCCTTTCCCTCGATGGTCACTTGAACGAGGGAGACTACAGCGCCACGACGACTGGGGGGACGAGTTTAGAGGATTTGCGGCGCGTTGGTGCTTCGGCGTTTACCCTAGCGCTGGGGGAAAGTATGCGGGGTGCGGCGGATATTCTGATGCAGCGCTTCGGTACGGAATATCAGGTGTTTCCCAGAGTCACGGGATTGAGTGCGGTGGATGAGTTGATGGTGCGACTTTGTTTGGTGAGCGATCGCTCTGTGCCAGAAAAATACCGCCGCCAGCGCACCCAACTCCAAGACGCGATGTTAGACACCCACTTCTACTTCGGGCGCAAACGGATAGCGATCGCATTAGAACCAGATTTATTGTATGCAACTAGCTGCTTTTTACAAGAAATGGGAGCAGAAATTCAAGCGGCTGTTACTACCACAAAGTCACCAATTCTGCAAGAAGTACCTACAGAATTTGTCAAGATTGGCGACTTAGAAGATTTAGAACAATTGGCGGTTAGTGCGGATTTACTGATTACCAATTCCCAGGGATCTAGGGTGAGTAAAAAATTGGGAATTCCTCTCTATCGGCGAGGATTGCCCATCTACGATCGCTTGGGTAACGGTCACTTTTCCTCAGTTGGTTATAAGGGAACCACCGCCCTGTTGTTTAATATTGGCAATATTTTATTGGAGGAAGAAGAAATAAAAAATAAACATTAAAAATAGCAAGATTTTCAATTTTTCATGCGAGACTTAACCTAAGTAGCAGAAGAGGGAAAAAATGAAAATTGCATTTGCTACGCAAGACCTGATTCACATCAATGCCCACTTCGGATCGGCGAAACAAATGGCAGTTTACGACGTGTCGCCAGAGGGCTATCAATTCTTAGAAACCATCGGGTTTGATGGCAAACTTGACGAAGATGGTAACGAAGATAAATTAGTTCCCAAAATCGAAGCTTTATCGGACTGTACCATTGTTTATGTAGCCGCAATTGGTGGCAGTGCAGCGGCGAGGCTAATTCGCAAGAAAGTAACTCCCGTCAAGTCAAAAACCGAAGACGACGAGATTACTGAAGTCCTCGAAAATCTGGTGACTACCCTAAAAGGAAATCCGCCACCTTGGCTGCGAAAAGCCTTGCAGACAACCGAAAAAAGCTTTGAAGATTTTGAGGAATAATAGCCTTTTTCCCGCTCTTAACTTCAAAGGTACGCACAACTTTCAAACCCATCGACAACGCTAGGAAGATCTCATGAGTTCAACAGATACAGCACTGAAAACCCTGAGCAATGAAGAGTTAGTAAAAGCCTCACCATACCTGCAAGAATTGGCACGTCAAATGCGCGCTCAAGACGGCTATGGTACTTTCCGCAGTTGGTCGGATGAATTGGTTCTCAAACCATTTATTGTCAGCAAAGAACAGAAACGGAAAATCTCTGTTGATGGCGATGTCGATCCGGTAACTAAGTTAAGAGTTGCGTCATTTTATCGCGCAGTTGCAGCCAGAGTAGAACAAGAAACCGGACTGCTTTGTCAAGTCGTAATTGACTTAAGTCACGAAGGTTTTGGCTGGGCATTAGTATTTTCCGGTCGCCTTTTAGTCACCGCCAGAACCCTGCGCGATGCCCAAAGATTTGGCTTCGATTCTTTTGAAAAATTGGCAGCCGAAGGCGAAAAAATCGTCGCATCTGCGGTAGAACTAGCTACCCGCCATCGCGACGTAGCAAAAATTTAGTCATGAGGTAATGGGTAATTTCAAATTTTAGATTGCAGATTGCAGATTTAAAAAGAGGGCTTACGCGCCATGACCTAGAAACCGGGTTTCTGCGTATATCTCTCGTTTCCAAACCTAAGATTTTTCAGAGAAACCCGGTTTCTTTGCGTAAGTCCTCAAAAAGTCAATCTAAAATCTGAAATCTAAAATCTGAAATCCCCTGACCAATTACCAAGGAAGAAACTTATGGTTCAAACAAGCGAACTAACCATTGAGGACTTAAAAACTAAAATTAAACGCCTCAACAGCAAAGGCGGTCAACTCAAAATGGAGCTTCACGATTTAGCTGAGGGACTGCCAACAGATTTCGACAAAATTATGGAGGTAGCAGGCAGAACTTACGAACTATTTAGCGAGTTAGACGAGCTGAAAAAACAGTTAAAAGCACAGGAGCAAGCCAAATGACACAGACTTTAGCAGATCTGAGAAAAATATCTGATGCTGAAGACTATTTTCACTTTTTTAACCTCCCTTTCGATCAGCAGGTTGTGAATGTCAACCGCTTGCACATACTGAAGAAATTTTCTCAGTATATGACTGAGATTGATGAAAGTTTTCCAGATCTAACTGAAGCGGAAAAGCTGACAAAGTACAGCGAAGCTCTGCAAAGTGCTTATAACTTGTTCTTGAGTTCAAACGCGGTAGAGCAAAAACTCTTCAAGGTGTTTAACGACAAACCCAAAAATGTCGTGATGCTCTCAGATATCAAAGTTGATTAATTCTCATTCCTTCACGGCGAAACCAGAAACCGGGTTTCTTCGTAGATCTCTTTCCTTGCTCAACAATTTTTCACAGAAACCCGGTTTCTTTCCCCCACACAACTGACTAACGAGGAGGATTGAATTGGTAAACTTTACACCCACGGAATTAGAACGTTACCATCGCCAAATGATGCTTCCTGGTTTTGGTGAAGAAGCACAGCGCAAACTCCGCCAAGCGACTGTTTTAGTCACGGGTGTAGGGGGATTAGGCGGTACGGCGGCGCTATATTTGGCGGTGGCGGGAGTTGGGCGGCTGATTTTAGTCAGGGGTGGCGATTTGCGCCTGGATGACATGAATCGGCAAATTTTGATGACGGATGATTGGGTAGGAAAACCCAGAGTTTTAAAGGCAAAGGAAACGCTTTCTGCAATTAATCCCGATGTGGAAATTGAGGCGATTCCTGAATATGTCACCGCATCAAATGTTGATTCTTTAGTGTTGCAGGCAGATATCGCCCTCGACTGCGCTCACAACTTTGAGGAGAGAGATTTATTGAATGCTGCTTGCGTGCGTTGGCGCAAACCAATGGTTGAAGCAGCGATGAACGGAATGGAGGCTTACCTAACAACTATTATCCCCGGTGAGACTCCCTGTTTATCTTGTTTATTCCCAGAAAAACCGGAGTGGGATCGACGCGCTTTCGGAGTGTTAGGAGCAGTTTCTGGAACGCTGGCAACTTTAACAGCTTTAGAGGCAATTAAGGTAATTACTGGTTTAGGAAAGCCTTTATTGTCGCAACTGTTAACGATGGACTTGGGAACGCTGGAATTTGCCAAACGTCGCCCTTATCACGATCCGCATTGTCCTGTTTGTGGAAACCCCACATAATTGCAGATTGCAGATTTCAGATGGCAAATTTAAAAGTTAATCTGAAATCATAAATCTAAAATCTGAAATCGTTTTAGGAGGATTCATGACCGTTAAATTAACTGAAGTTGCCGCATTTCGTCTTCGTACATTCTTGCGCGGCAGCAGCAATCAAGAAGGAACGCAAAAGGGTGTAAGGCTAGCAGTAGCTGATGGGGGTTGCAGCGGTTACGAGTACAAAATGGAAATCACTAGCACTCCCAAAGCTGATGATTTGGTGGTTGAAAATGAAGACAAAGTACTGTTTTTCATTGACCGCGAAAGCGCTCCTTTAATTGAAGGAATCGTGATCGACTTTGTTGATGGTTTAGTCGAGTCCGGCTTTAAGTTTCTGAATCCGAATGCAACTGATACCTGTGGCTGTGGCAAGTCCTTTAAAGTAGGAGATTGTACGCCACAAGGTGTTCCTTGCAGTTAGATCGCGCTCTGGGGCGGGTTTATAACTATTGTCTATGCCAGAAACCGGGTTTCTTAGTAGATCTCTAGTTTCCAAGTCGAAGATTAATCGATAGCAACCCAGTTTCTTTACGTAAAACCCGCCTCTACACATTTTGTAAAAGAACACGTAATTTTCTTGGAGGATACAACAATGACTGCAACTTACAAAGTGCGCTTGATCAACAAAAAGCGTAATCTCGATGTTGTAATTGATGTTCCTGAAGATACTTATATCTTTGATGCTGCTGAAGAGGCAGATATTGACTTACCATCGTCTTGTCGTTCGGGTTCTTGTTCCAGCTGCGTTGGTAAAGTTGTTGAAGGGGAAATCGATCAATCCGATCAAAATTTCCTGGATGAGGAGCAAATGGCTAAGGGATTTGCTTTGCTGTGCGTGACTTATCCTCGTTCTGATGTGACGATTCGGACTCACCAAGAAGCTTATCTTGTATAAATTTTAGAAACCGGGTTTCTGGCTGAGATCTTTGGTTTGCATCGATGATTTTTCCGAGAAACCCGGTTTCTTGGCGCTGGTTTCTGGCTGAGATCTTTGGTTTGCATCGATGATTTTTCCGAGAAACCCGGTTTCTTTAAGCCATTTAAACCCGCGCCCAATTCAATTTTTTGATGTGAATGGCTGGTCTTAAATCCCTATAGGAGTCGTAGCTTGATACAATGCTACAGCTTCTAGGGATTTTTTTTATTTTAAGCGTTAGATTGCTTGCCAAAATAACCACTAAACTCCTCAAGTTATAAACCGGATTTCTGCGTAGATATCTGGTTTCAAAGCGACAATTTTTCCTAAAAACCCGGCTTCTTTGTTTGACTACAAACGCAATAATTATTAACTAAAATGTATGGTAGATTAAAAATAGTGTCCTATGATACAGGAAAAGGTTTCATAATAATGATTAGCGAAGAACAGCTAGCAAAAGAATTCACGCAAGTCGTCGATCGCATTTACCCGCGAGCCGGAAGGCAGTTGCACCGATGTTATGTCAAGGTTGTCGAGTTTTACGTTAAACGACTTGGCAGACGCCTTCATTACATTGTGATTTATAGCCCTTCCTACTTATGCCCTGCTTTACAAGTACAGCGAGGTATACTCAGAGAAGTAGCAGAAAATATGGGGCTAATGGATGTAGTTATTGTTAATGCTACGCAACTTTTACGCGACCCGATGTCGAAGGTTAAGCAGGAAGATTCTCGCTTTTGGTTGGAGTTACATTGGATTGCGACTCAGGAAGAATAAACGGGTGATTGAGTTGATGCGATCGCTTCCCTCTAATTAATATCATCTCCGTTCGCGTGCTGCACATCCGGGGCGGGTTTAACAAATTTTCGCGTGGTTTCACTGCATCTTTGGTAAAACCCGCCCCTACAAAGATCAAAAACACTTGGCCTGCCTTTGCTACCGGAGATGATATAACTTGCTTGAAGGGTTATTACAGGTTTTGTTTATTTATATACAAAAGTAAACATAAATAATTATTCGTCAAAACAGTTGCAAATTTTTAGCAAAACTGTATCTTAAAAGACAGGTTAAGTTGAGATAAAATCTCATAATTAAACCAGGAGTTTACTCTGGGTGAGGAGTTGCAATATTTGCCGAAAAGGAGCGTTTTAGATGTTAACTCAAGGTTTTACGGTTTGTCTTTCGTCGCTAGAGTTACTCAATCCAGGAGAGCAAGGGATTGTGACTCGTTTTAGCAATACGGATGAAGCGACTATTGAGCAACTGAAGGCAATGGGAATTAAACCGGGAATGAAGATTGCTTTAGAGATGCGCTGCGCGGAATCGCACACCTTCATCGTCGCCGATGGACATCGCCGCTGGGAACTCGACCAAGCAATGGCGCGGGCGATTTGCGTCCGTCTTACCCAGAGTAAATAAATAGAGTGTAGTTTTAGCGATCGCCAAAAAACTACACTTAAAACCAAACGCAATTAATCGACTGCAACCATTACGTCAGATGACTTAATTACTGCGAAAACCTCTGCGCCTTCTGCAATTTTCATTTGATCCGCTGAAGCTTTAGTGATGATGCTAACGACTTCAACTCCGGGCGCAACTTCTATGACGACTTCAGTATTAACCGAACCGGGCGTCACTTTCTTGACTGTACCTTTGAGAGCGTTACGCGCGCTAATTTTCATTCCTACTCCTCATCCAAAATTTCTATCTGAGTCATCGTAGCAGGTTTTACTTTATTAGCAAAAACCTATAAAATTTTGTAGCTTTAATTACAATTCAACGGCAATCATCACATCAGAAGATTTAATCACTACACAAACTTCCTTTTGGGGACTAACTGCAAACCGCTGTACTGAAGATTTTGTAATCACCGCTACAATTTCTACTCCTGGCGCAATTTCTACAGTCACTTCTGCATTGATATCACCCAGCACTACTTGTTTTACTTTACCCCAGAGCCTGTTGCGGGCGCTAATACAGAGAAAGTTATGGTTTGATATTTTAGTTTCTGGTTTTGTTTCGCTTGCACTCGCAACTTGCTGGGATACTTCCTCCGATTGCGGCTGTAAATTGCGAATTAGTTCCCGCAGTACCTCAGTTTTCGAGCGTTGAGACTTTTGGCAATACTGCTCTAAAATTATTTGTTCCTCTGGGGAGGATTGAAATGTTATCCATCCTTGACTTTTTCTCGGCATAGGTATTTACCAACTAAATTGGTATGTTACTCTAATTTGGTTGGTATTATCATACCAACCTGGGCGTGGTGAGTAGGAAACGCACGCACAAAGTTTAACTATTTTTTGTGATTAAAATGACAAAAAAACGTCTTGTTAATTTCTTACGCTGGATAGTTACGGCTTTGATTTTAACCATCGGCATCAAGTTAATAACTCCATCGCCTGTAGCCGCACAAGCTAACCCAACTTTGCTGGTATCTGCTGCGGCTAGCTTAAAAGAATCCCTGGAAGAAATTGCACCCCTTTATCGACAAGCAAAGCCAAACGTGACGATTCGATATAACTTCGGCGCGTCGGGTACTTTGCAGCAACAAATTGAAAACGGCGCACCCGCAGATATATTTATTTCGGCTGCTAATAAACAAATGGATGCCTTGCAGCAAAAAAATCTCCTCCTAGCAGGAACTCGCCGCAATTTACTCACAAACCGCGTTGTTTTGATTGTGCCGAGAAATTCGACCGGAATTGCTAATTTTCGCGGGTTAACGGCGGCTAACGTCAGGCGAATTGCAATTGGCGAACCTCGAACCGTACCCGCGGGACAATATGCTGAAGAAATCTTGAGGAATTTAGGGATTTTAGAACAAGTCAGACCAAAATTTGTACTAGGTAATAGCGTCCGTAATGTTCTAGCTGCGGTGGAAAGCGGCAATGCAGATGCAGGTGTTGTATACGCTACAGATGCCAGATTATCAGATCGGGTAAGAGTAGTAGAAACAGCAGCCCAAAACTTACATTCTCCCGTTGTTTATCCGATGGCGGTGCTGAGAAGCACTAGAAATGCGGCGGCAGCGAGAGAATACGCGCAATTTTTGGCAAGCGATCGCCGCCCTCGCAGCATATTTGAAAAATACGGATTTACTATGGCGCGTTGAGGTGCAAATATTTATGAAAGGTCAGGATTGGCTAGTAACGGATGATGGAAAATGTCAACCCTGCGAATCGGTTAGACCCTGGGAATTAATCCGGGATAATTATCGATTTTACCGCTTTTTAACCGAGGTGGAAGATATCTTGAATCAGTTAATAACCAACGAAGAAGATGTCCTGAATCAAGCGATCGATGAAACCATTTGCTTACCAGCAATTCGCAAGTTAGTCCGCCAGCTAGTCTTGAATTCATACTGGGTACAAACTCAATATCTTAAACCAGATCCGGAAACTGGAATTTCGGTGATGATTTTATACGATGAAATCGGTTATCCCTTAACGGTACAAACGGTAACTTTGTCGCCAGGAAGCGTTTCTCCGATTCACAATCACGGTACTTGGGGAATCGTGGCAGTGATGAAAGGACAAGAAAAAAATACTTTTTGGCGGCGCACCAATCATCCGGATTTTCCCGCTAAAATTGACCGAGTCGGAGAAAAGATTTTAAAAGAAGGAGATATTATTAGTTTCACTCCCGATGCAATTCACAGTATCCAAGCAGTGGGAGATGAACCGACAATTACTTTTAATATTTATGGCGAGGCGAGTATGTCAAAGCGATTTGAGTTCGATTTGGATAAGGCAACGGCGAAGAATTATTAATCCGGATTTTTGCTTTTTTAGAAATCAGAGTGCAGAAATAAATTTCTGACTGTAGAGACGTTACATGTAACGTCTCTACAGCTAAAATCCGTTTTAACGGATTAGAAGAGTTTGGAGATCGGCAGTATAATAAAATAAGGAGAAAAAACCGATAATGAATTGCGGTAATTAATAAAATCTGATAAGCTTGGTGCGAAGAGGATAACTATGAATAATTGAAGTAAAGTTATGCAAATACCTCTAGATTTGTCCCCGTTGTGGATTTCTTTAAAAACCGCTTCTATAGCTACCTTGATGACTTTCTTCTTGGGGATAGCTGCCGCTTATTGGATGTGGGGATATCGAGGTAAAGGCAAATCTTTAATCGAAGGAATTTTTGTTGCTCCTCTGATTCTACCGCCCACGGTTGTGGGTTTTTTATTGCTGCTATTGTTTGGTAAAAATGGCGCTTTTGGACAAATACTAACGCAACTAAATATCAATATTGTTTTTACTTGGTATGCGGCTGTCATTACCGCTACAGTTGTCGCTTTTCCTTTAATGTATCGCACGGCATTGGGAGCTTTTGAACAAATTGATGCGACTCTTTTGCGGGCAGCGAAAACTTTAGGCGCTGCTGATGTAACGGTTTTTTGGCGGATTAGTTTACCTTTAGCTTTACCGGGACTGGTGGCGGGAAGTATTCTCGCTTTTTGTCGTGCTTTGGGTGAATTTGGCGCGACGTTAATGTTAGCGGGGAATATTCCCGGAGAAACTCAGACTCTGCCAATGGCGATTTATTTCGCAGTAGAAAGTGGGGCGATCGCTGAAGCTTGGCTGTGGGTGTTGACGATCTTAGGAATTACTCTTTCTGCGATTACTGCCGTTAATTTTTGGGTGCAGAAGAAAGCAGGGAGGCAGGGGAATCCAGCAGAGGCGCAGAGGAACAGGGGAGAATTACCAATTACCAATTACCAATTACCAATTACCAATGATGGACTGTTTGTAGATATTGAAAAGCAACTGAATGATTTTCGGTTAAATGTTACTTTTAATAGTAGCGATCGCCCGCTAGGATTGCTGGGCGCATCTGGATCGGGGAAAAGCACGATTCTGCGCTGCATTGCGGGGATTGAAACGCCGGATAAAGGGCGAATTGTATTGAATGGGCGGGTGTTGTTTGATTCCGCAGCCGGGATTAATTTACCGCCGCGCGATCGCCGCGTGGGTTTTTTGTTTCAGAATTATGCTTTGTTCCCCCATCTCACGGTGGCGCAAAATATCGCCTTTGGTTTACCCAAGGGGACTTCTAAGAACAAGATCAAGCAGCAGGTAGAAGCGCAACTGGCGAAGGTACGATTGCAGGGATATAGCGATCGCTATCCGCATCAACTCTCTGGCGGAGAACAACAGCGGGTAGCTTTGGCGCGTACTTTAGCCAGCGAACCAGAAGTTTTATTATTAGATGAACCGTTTTCCGCACTCGATACTTATTTACGCAGTCAATTGGAAATGCAATTGATTTCTGTATTAGATAATTATCCGGGCGTGACGTTGTTTGTCACCCACAATTTAGAGGAAGCTTATCGGGTGTGCGAGAAATTGCTGATCGTGGATAATGGGGTAGCGATCGCATCCGACGCGAAACAAAACATTTTCGAGCATCCTCACACATTCCGCGTCGCCCAATTGACTGGATGCAAAAACTTTTCGCGCGCTAAAGTTACCCCATCTGGGCGGGTAGAAGCAATTGATTGGGACTGCAAATTACAGGTGGTTGAACCAATTCCAGAAGCACTTTCTTACATTGGAATTCGCGCCCACCAATTGACTTTTATCGACGATCCAAACCGGGAAAATACTTTTCCCTGCTGGTTGGTTCAAACCAGCGAAACCCAACACCGCATGACTTTATACCTCAAGTTAAATTCTTTTCCCAAAAGTGCGGAAGATTACCACCTTCAAGTCGAAGTTTTTAAAGAAAAATGGGCGACATTAAAAGAATCTCCGTTCCCTTGGCACGTTCAATTACACCCGCTACGATTGTTCTTAATGTCAGAATCAACGGCAGTTAATGCGTTAGTTCCCATTAACTAGGAGCCAGGTTCAATTCATGCTTTTTAGAGAATGAACTTTTTTACTTACCAAAAAGCTGAATCCCAAAACAGCGGCTAAGGTAATAGCATTTTGTTCCGGTTCTGGCACGGGTTTTGCCTGTGTTATTTCTGTTACTTGCGGTCGTTCAAAAGACCTTCCGGTTAAAGTTCCTGTATATCCATTAATTCCCCCCTCAAAGATATTCCAAGAGAATCGACCACCTGTAGGGTCAATTTGTAGATAACCACCATTAGTTATAACTATGGGAACACCACAGATAAACGGCCTCGGCGCGGGACAGGGGATGGGCGGAAATTGACGCACAAAGAAAATCGACGAATTGATCGACAAATCCCTAGTTAAAACGTTAAAAGAACGAAAACCAAATTTGTCTATGATGCCAAAAAAGTTAAGGCTAAAATCGCTAACTTCAGAGCTAGATATCGTGCCATCTCCATTCAAATCTTCTCCCGTAAAAGTACCTGAAATTGCATTATTACTTGAGCTAAAATCAAAATTTAACCCCCCCCTTCTTGGTTCGGGAGCTACATTTCCTGGAGTAAACCAAGACTCAAAAAAATAGCCTCCCTGGGTGAATGAAAAAGTTGCTGCTTTTGCTTGGTTGACTTGCAGTAAAACAGCACAGCTTAGGGTGGTTCCAATTGTTGCTGCTAACTTGGTAACTCTATTCATCATTTCTCCTTGATTGGTCAGCCTATCAATATTATTCAGTATTTTCCTTGAGAGGTTTAATCGGTATATAAAGAAACAGTAAATTTTTGACAAACATATGATAAAGAAGCGTATGTTTTTAAGTAAACTTACTGAATTTTATGACAGCAACCCACGATACTTCCCAAAGATCCGCTTTAAAATTTGTCATTTTTCTCGGAATTGTCAGCCTTTGCGCCGATATGACCTACGAAGGGGCGCGCAGCATCACGGGGGCTTATTTAGGGGTTTTGGGAGCGAGCGGGGCTGTAGTGGGGCTGGTAGCAGGCTTGGGTGAGTTAATTGGGTATGGCTTGCGTATAGCAATCGGTTATCTGAGCGACAAAACTGGCAAATATTGGGCAATTACCACATTAGGTTTCTTCATCAATACCGCCGTCGTACCGCTTTTAGCATTAGCAGGAAGGTGGGAAATTGCAGCAGGATTGATGATAGCAGAACGCACGGGAAAAGCGATTCGCACCCCTCCCCGCGATGTTTTGCTTTCCCATGCAGCACTTAGAATTGGGCAGGGTTTTGGTTTTGGATTGCACGAAGCCTTGGATCAAATTGGTGCAACGATGGGGCCATTGGCTGTAGCAGCAATGATATTTTTACAACATGGATATCGGGGAGGATTTGCGATTTTGGCAATCCCGGCGGTAGTTGGTTTAATAGTACTTGTAGTGCTGTCGCGAGTTTATCCCAATCCCCATGAATTTGAAACAACCAAGATTGAATTAAAAGGAGAAGGACTCCCCCCCATCTATTGGATTTATTTAGGTGCGGTAGCATTAATTGGAGCGGGTTATGCAGATTTTCCCTTGATTGCTTTTCACTTGCAAAAAAGTACAGCGATCGCTCAAAACCAGATTCCTTTATTGTATGCTTTGGCGATGGGAGTGGATGCGATCGCTGCCCTAATTTTCGGCAAATTGTTTGACATCAAAGGCATATCTGTGCTAGCGATCGCTGCCTTAATTTCTTCCTTATTTGCTCCTTTAGTCTTCCTCGGCAACTTCCCAATCGCTTTACTCGGAATGACTTTATGGGGAATTGGCATGGGAGCGCAAGAATCGATTTTAAAAGCAGCAATAGCGGGAATGGTGCCGATAGAGAGAAGAGGCTCTGCCTTTGGTATTTTTCACACAGGTTATGGCGTCGCTTGGTTTTTAGGCAGTGCTTTAATGGGAATTTTTTACGATTTTGACATTAACTTTGTCATCGTCTTTTCCATTGCCATGCAACTCGCTGCCATTCCCGTACTGTTCTTAGTGAGCAAAAGAGTCAGTAAGGAGGATAATTGATTTTGCTTGGTTATCCTGGCTCAGAGAACCCTTAAATTTAGTCAATCATTGAGTTCTACTGACGCGATCGCTCCATTCAATAATCGTATTTTCGCTGAGATGTTCGGCAATATCGTTATAAAATACCACCACAGCAACAACCACACCAGATTCCAGAATTGGCACGCCCAAAGCTGCCTTTAACCCAAATTTTTTAGCCAGATGAGATCTATAGTATATCGATGGTTCTAACGATACGTTTTCAATCGATTCGCTTTGTTGCGTTAACCAGACGCGCCCCGGTAAACCAGCACCTAAACCAAACGTAAAGCTTTCGGATTCTTTGCGGAACTCTGCATATTTCTCATCAGCTATGTAGTAAGCCCGATGGCATTGTAGCAGATCGTTTTTTGGCACCCAGATTTCGCCGTATTTCCATCCAGCAGATTCGCAGATTTGTTTGAGGATCTGCGTCAATTCGGTTTCTGAATTATCGGGTTTAATTTCCAGCAAAATGGCGTTCGGTGGTTTTATGCGATCGCTCACCATTATACATCTATAGCTAGGGGCTAGAGACTAGGGTTTCGGGAAACAAGGGCACCAAATCAAAGCTTTGACGAAGGAATCAACCGCTCTTAGAAACCGAGTTGCTTCAGCGATATTTCACAGAAACCCGGTTTCTTGTCGTAAGAAATAACCCTCTAGCAAAGTTGCCAGAGGGTTATTTCTAAATCTTTTTATTAACTAGCCAACCAAAGTCAAATCTTTGTCAGGCGTAGAAGCAGAAGCTTTTTCTTCTACCTTTGGGGCGTACAGGACTTCCTCTGCGATCGCATCAGAGGTAACTTCTGGATGTGCGGTAGAATCAACTACAGCATCAACTACAGCGGCTTTTGCCAGACGTGCCTTATAAACTACGCCTGCTGCTACAGCCCCTGCAACGGCGGTAATTCCAACGCCTGCGATCGCCATCTTTTTGGGAAAATCCATTTTGTTGGCAGTGAGGCTGGGAGAATTGCCATCTGTCGCGGCGTTAGCGCCCTTATTCTTGCCAAACATACACGAATATGCTTCGGCGGGAGCAACTGAACCTAACAAAATGCTGCTCGCAGCAGCCGCGGAAAGGATTGCTGAAAGCCGTAGATTTAGTTTCATAATTGCTAGTTGTTAAGAATGATTACTTTTGTAGCAATAATGCCAAAGGTTTGTCAAGTTAAGCTGGATACAAAAACTACAAATTTTTAACCCTGATAAAATTTATACTGAAGTCATCAGGTTTGATGGTGGTGATTGGTAATAGGTAATAGATAACTGGATGAAAAAGCTTGTGGATTCAATACAATTACCAATTACCCATTACCTATTACCAGTTTAAAAAGCTCATGTTGACTTTGACGCAACGCTTGCCAGCAAATCCAGATGCAGCAGTTAACTTTACCCTATCGCTGACCGCAGAGGAACGGACGCGCAGTCGCCATCGCTACCTTGCTGCTGACGGACAACCAATGTATTTGCACTTACCGCGAGGAACGGTGCTGCGCGATCGCGATCTGTTACTCTCAGACAGCGGCGATATTGTAGTTGGCGTGCAGGCTAAACCAGAACCCGTCCTCACGGTAACGGCTAAAACACCCCTAGCGCTACTCAAAGCGGCGTATCATTTGGGTAATCGCCACGTAGCGCTAGAAATTACGACAACTTACTTACGACTGTCGCCAGATCCGGTGTTGAAGGCAATGCTCGAACAAATGGATCTGGAGGTAAAAGAGGAAGTAATGCCTTTTCAGCCAGAGGTAGGTGCTTATGTACACCACCATTAGCGGTTAGGTTTCTTCTTCGAGCGATCGCTTTGGGGTGCCCAACTCGTCTGGTAACTCTTCCAGATTGCAATTTAAAGCTCTACAAAGGGCTTTTATTTGAGGAATCGTCAAACTAGGTTGATACTCGCCACCCTCCCAAGCTTGAACGGCTCTGGTAGAAACTCCCAGTAACTTTGCTAGTTGCTCTTGGGTTAATTGCGCTTTTCTTCTTAATACCTTCAAAGGGCTTTCCGGTGCGTCTACTTCTCGTTTTTTCTTGACCATGTTAACCATAATGGATGACCTCGTACTGCTAAATTTGTTGCAATTGACTAACTCAGCGCTTCCTGTGGGCGCTTACAGCTATTCAGAAGGTTTGGAACAGCTAGTTTCTTGGGGAACAATTAAAGACAAGCCGAGTCTGAAACATTGGTTAGAACGGGAACTAAACTCCGGTGCAATTCGCGTAGAAACGGCGGTGATGTTGCGAGCTTATCAAGCTGCTAAGCTCGGCAATTTAGAAAGGTTGAGCTATTGGAATGCTTGGGCATCAGCAGCGAGGGAAACTGAAGAATTGCGCCAGCAAAGCTGGCAAATGGGACGCGCTTTGACGCGCTTGCTGCAACAGTTAGAACCGCAGCTAATGCCGATGATGAAAGCTTGCGGCAGCGATTGTAATTATGCGATCGCTTTCGCTATCATCGCTTCCCACTGGCAAATAACCGATAAAACCGCCGTACTTGGATACTTACACAGTTGGGCAACAAATCTCATCGGTGCTGGGGTAAAACTGATTCCTCTGGGGCAAACTGCCGCTCAACAATTGCTGCTGGATTTACATATCAGCATCGTTGAATCTGCGGAAAATATTTTAGCTTTGGAGGATGATGACTTGAGCAGTTGCAGTTGGGGACTAGCACTAGCAAGTATGGCTCACGAAACCCAATATACCCGCTTATTTCGCAGTTGATCTGTTAGGCCAATTTCTGATGGCAGTAATCCTCGATCTCCTGCGATATTTTTCATGGTAATTAATGCCTCCTGATTTGATTTCGCTAACTGAATGTAGCGATTTACACCTAAACAATAGCTTATCTAATTATCTAGGTTATGTCTACCATCAAAACGTAATTTCACTGAATCTTTATTTAAGTAATTAGATTAATATCTTTGCAAGTCGTATTTAAAGATTGCATAAAGAAATGGGTGTAAACCTACTAAATTTACTTAAAATTTACAAAGCATCTATGAAGGAGAAAGTGGGTTTGCTGTAGCAGTTGTAACTAGACAAAGTTTTGGTAAAGTTGGTGTAAAACAAAGAAAGCGATCGCAACCAATTAAAAATTTCAGTAAATTTACCGTTGCGATAAGTTAGATGGTTTAATTGCAACTAACTGAATCGGGAGAAACTATCTATGACTGCGTTTCGTGTGGGAATAGCAGGCCCGGTGGGGTCGGGAAAAACAGCATTGGTCGATGCATTGTGCAAGACGATGCGCCAGCAATACAGCATTGCCGTAGTGACGAATGATATTTATACCCAAGAGGATGCTCAGTTTTTGGTTAGAAGTCAGGCGTTGGAGAGTTCGCGCATCGTCGGCGTCGAAACCGGCGGCTGTCCCCACACGGCAATTCGGGAAGATGCGTCGATGAATTTAGTCGCCATCGAACAGATAGAAAATCGCTTTCACCACCTCGACTTAATCTTTGTCGAAAGCGGCGGCGATAACCTCGCTTCCACCTTTAGTCCAGAATTAGTAGATCTAACGATTTACGTTATTGATGTGGCTGCTGGCGATAAAATTCCCCGTAAGGGCGGCCCCGGCATTACCAAATCGGATTTACTGGTAATTAATAAGATTGACCTCGCTCCCTTCGTAGGTGCAGATTTGGGCATTATGGAACGGGATGCCAAAAAAATGCGCGGCGATAAACCATTTATCTTTACCAATTTAAAAACTCAGGAAGGACTTTCGGTTGTCATCGAGTTCATTAAATTGCACTTAGGCGAAACAACAGAACCCTCTTCGCTAATCGCTAATCGCTAATCGCTAATGGCACGCCGTTAGAATTACCCATTACCCATTACCCATTACCCATTACCCATTACCCATTACCCCTATTTGTAGTATTTTTTGGAAAGGATTCATAGGTATCATTCCATGCAGCAGCTCTTTCACACGATTAACCGTTGGCAAAAATACTACACGCGGCTAATTTTATCAGTCGCGGCGCTCTTGCTGTTTACCGCGCTGGTAGCTGCACCGGCAAGCGCTACTGGAGTTTATCAGATGCCGAGTTTAGCAGCAGGCGATCGCACGCGCGTACTCGACGAAGCGGAAGTCCTCAGCCGCACCACCGAAGGTAAAATTAGCAACGCCCTGAATAATTTAGCCCAGGATACGGGTAACGAAGTCATATTTGTTACCATTCGCCGCCTCGACTACGGGGAAACTATCGACAGCTTCACCGATGGGTTATTTCAAAAGTGGTTTCCTACCGCTGAAGCACAAGCCAATCAAACCTTATTGGTGATGGATACTTTAACCAGTAACACCGCGATTCGGACGGGGGATAAAGTTAAATCTATCCTGGCGGATGAAATAGCAGATAGCGTGGCGTCGGAAACCGTTTTAGTGCCTTTGCGGAATGGCGCCGCGAAATACAACCAAGCATTTGCTGATGCCAGCGATCGCTTAGTAGCAATCTTATCAGGACAACCCGATCCGGGCGCACCTCAAATTGTCGATAACATTCAAGTCGAAGGCACTTTCACCAAAGCCGAAGAAACCGATCAAGGCAACGCTACCATCTGGGTTGTTGGCTTGTTAATTGCCGCTACCGTCATCCCAATGGCAACGTACTTTTGGTATCAATCAATGGGTTCCTAGTCCCCATTGCCAAACCCGGTTTCTTTACCAGAAATCGGGTTTTCGCGATCGCATTAATTCCGATATCATCGGTTTTCCACCTATCAACTATCAACTATCAACTATCAACTATCAACTGTCCTCAGTCTTGAACGTACCCTTCCCCGCTAATCAGTGCCATTTCAGCCCGCATAAATTCGCGCCCCAAATAAGCGGCATGGTCTAACATTGTCACCGGGGAAGGTTTGGTTTCTTCAAAAATTTTCACGCAAAGTTCTTTTGCAGTTCTGCCAGTATATAGCGTCTCGTGAGTGCGCTGCACTTTACCCTTTGCCGGAATCACTTTTCCGGTTTCCGGATCTACAGCTAAACCTTGTTCGTTGATAACATTAGTGAAATGTTTAGCACAAATTAATCCAGCATCTCGATCTAGATAGATAATAAAATATCCACCCGGATCGAGGTCAAGATGTCGATTAGATAGTTGCTTATCAATCTCAGCAATTTGATTAATTTGTGCGATTTGGTTCGCTTTTTTTTGGTCGGATAGTTCAATGCGTTGGCGGATTGCTGCTTCAGCGATGCGGATATTTTCTTCGATTGGTTCGCCTTCAGGCGTAGCCATTGGGCCGTACCAAGTTGCCTCTGCATCGGGAGTACGACGACTTACTAGCACATCTAAAGCTTCCAAATCGTCTCGATGTGCCAGCACATAAGCTCTGAGTTCTTTAGTAGACATTTCTTTAAAGTTCGGTTTCATCTATAAACCTCCAGTTCCCATCTTGAAACACAAGAATTTGCAGTTCTTCCCCTGCCCAAATATACACATAACCCTTTTGTTCGTTAAAACGGAATAGCTCGATGTTCCGGTAGTAGTTTGACAGCATCTGGCAGACGCGCAGACAAGCTAGGGCTTGTTCGTTGGTGGGAGTTATTGTCTGTTCCTCAATTTTGGCACAGAGACTAGAATACAACGGTTGGATTCAGGAATCTGCATCGGAGAAGGTGACTTCCCCATCGGGGTTGAGTTGAACTTCGCGACGGCTAAAGGGAATATCCTGATTAATCGCGTCGATTTCTTGCCGTTCAATTTCGTTGACTTCGCTAATATAAGACCGGAGAATTTGCGACAGACGAGAATTATAAAAGCGATGTAAGCTGTGATTCGGCGTAGCGGGGAAACCGCGACGTTTTTTGTGCTGCCCTCCCGCACCGGGATCGAAAATTTGGATATTGTTGGCGATCGCCCACTCAATCGGCATATAGTAACAAGCATTAAAGTGCAAGCTGTCGATCTCGTGGGTAGAACCCCAATAACGCCCGTAAAGGCGATCGCCTTTCGTGATACAAAAAGACATTCCCATTGGATGCTGGGCATCGTACTCGTTATAAGCGGCGACAAATAACACCCGGTGACGATAGTGGTGATGCAGTTGCTCAAAAAATTTCTTGGTCAGATACTTGCTGCCCCACCAGCCAAATTTATCGCAATGGTCGCTGTAAAATTTGTACATCGTGGGAAAGAGCGATTTGGGAATTTCATCGCCCGTGTGGGTAACCAATCGCAACCCTGCTGTTTCTACGGCTTTGCGTTCCCGCTTGATATTGCGCCGCTGGTTGGCATTAAAAACTTGCAAATAATCATCAAATGTGTTAAAGCCGGAATTTTGCCAAACATAGCTGTGATGCATCCAACTGGTAAAGCCTTGGCGTTCCATTATCGGACGCCATTCGGGGTCAACGTAGAGGAAATTACAACCAGAAATGTGGTGGCGATCGCAAAAATGGTCGATTGCCCCTACCATTAATTCGGTGAGTTCGTCTTCATCTTCACCAGGGGCGATTAAAAAACGATAACCTTCCGCCGGGGTAAACGGCGCCATTCCCAACATTTTCGGGTAATATTGCACTCCCAAGCGATAAGCTAGATCTGCCCATTGATGGTCGAAGACAAACTCGCCGTAACTGTGACCTTTGATGTAAAGCGGAGCGGCGGCGATTAATTGGCGATCGCGCCAGACGGTAAGATGGTTGGGTAGCCAACCAGCCTTTGCAGTCGCACTGCCAGAAGTTTCGAGATTGTTTAACCACTCCCATTCCAGAAAGGGAGTTTTGAGAGGCATGGCGAGGGCATCCCACGCTGTCTGAGGAATTTCAGCAATCTTGTTAATCCAGGAAACAGAATAGCGAGGTAATAGCTGTTCTACCATTGGGGAAACTTCGAGCGCGAAGATTAAACTTTTTTTAGGTTAACAACATTCATCTATTCGAGCTGATACCATCGCAAATAGTGCGATCGCTCTGGTCAATATCCGCACTCGGGTTTTTCAGATAGTCCCGCATCCAATCGCAATTGAGAGAGAACAGTTCGTTTAGTCCGCCAACTTTCCACAGGCGCACCGTGCCATCTTGTCCAGCAGTGACTAGCATCTTGCCATTCGGGCTGAATTCCGCCGCCCAAACTTCACCTTGATGCCCTTTCAGCACAGCCAACTGCTTGCCAGAGTCCGACAGGCGGACGGTACCGTCTTTTCCCGCCGTGGCTAGCAGCCTGCCATCGGGACTAAGTCCCACATCCAGAATCACACCTAAACGCCCTATGGGGTTAGCCAACGGCTTGCCAGAACTATCCCACAAACGAACGGTGCCATCGTCTCCAGCAGTGAATAAAAGCTTGCCATCGGGACTAAACTCGGTATCCCAAACCTCATCTTGATGTCCTTTGAACACAGCCAACTGCTTGCCAGAAATGTCCCACAGGCGGGCGGTGCTGTCTTTTCCACCAGTAACTAAGAACTTGCTATCGGGGCTAACTGCCACGCTATAGACTGCTCCTTTATGGCCTTTGAAAACAGCCAACTGCTTACCTTTAATATCCCACAGGCGGACGGTGCCATCGTCTCCAGCAGTGAATAAAAGCTTGCCATTCGGGCTAACCGTCACGCTATAGACAGCATTTTTATGCCCCTTGAGGACAGCTAACGGCTTACCTTTAATGTCCCACAGACGGGCGATGCCGTCTTCTCCACCAGTAACTAAGAACTTGCCATTGGGACTAAATTCAGCATCCCAAACTTCATCTTTATGCCCTTTGAGGATAGCCAACAACTTACCTTGAATGTCCCACAGGCGGGCGGTGCCATCTTCTCCACCAGTAATTAATAACTTGCCATTTGGACTAAACTTGGCACTCAAAACCGCACCTTGATGCCCCGCGAGAACCAAGAACTGCTTGCCAGAAGTATCCCAGAGTCTGGCGATGCCATCTTCTCCAGCAGTCGCTAGCAGCTTACCATCTGGAGCGAACATGTTAGTGTTGAGCTGAGTTTGATTTTCTTTGAGAACCATTAACAGCTTGCCTTTAGTGTCCCACAAGCGCAAAGTATTGTCTTTGGCGGAAGTGGCTAAAAGTTTGCCATCCCGACTAAATGCGATGCTATAAATATCGCCTTGATGCTCTGGAACTAACTTGTTTTTCAACGGCTTACCTTTAGTGTTCCACAAGCGGACGCTGTTGTCTTGCCCGCCAGTAACTAAGAACTTGCCATTAGGACTAAACGCGACGCTGGTAACTTGACCTTGATGCCCTTTCAACACGTGCAACAACTCACCTTTATGGTTCCAGAGAATCGCGGTGCTGTCTTTTCCGGCGGTGGCTAAAAGCTGACTATTGGGACTAAATGCCACGCTATTGACCAAACCTTGATGCTGTTTAAACACAGCCAATTGCTGACCTTTAATGTTCCACAGGCTGATATTGTTGTCTTTTCCACGAGTGACCAAAAGCTTACTATCGGGGCTAAACCTGCCACCCAAAACGGCACCTGTATGCCATTTAAGAACCGATAACTGCTTTTTAGTTTTAGCGTCCCACAAGCGGGCGGTGCCGTCTTCTCCAGCGGTGACTAATAACTTGCCATCGGGACTGAACGTAGCGCTATTGAGTTTGCCTTTATGTGCTTTCAGAACGTACAACTGTTTCTGAGTTTGAGTGTCCCACAGGCGCGCGGTGCCGTCTTCGCCAGCGGTGACTAATAACTTGCCATCGGGACTAAACGCCATGCTATTAAATTGATTGGCTCGCTCTTGACTTGTTTTCAACACTCCCAACTGGTTGCCAGCAGTATCCCATAAAACAATAGTTGACAGCCGACGAAATAGACTTTCTGAGCCGTTGGTAGCGATGATTTTACCATCAGGGCTGAAAGCGATACTATTTACTGTTCTTTGGTTGCTTTCTAAAAGGTTCTGTTCTTGTCCGGCATAAAATGTTTCGGATAGCTGGGCTATTACTTGATTTTTTAATTGTGCATCAGGCCAAAATAATTGCTTGAGTTCTTTCGCCGCCTGTAAACTTTTTATTCGCGCATTTAGTGTTTGATTTAAAGCCAACAGGGCATCAGATGCTTCTACGGAAGCTTGAATTTGGTTGATATCGGCCTGTCGCCACTGATATCCAGCAAAAATGGCAAATCCGGCGAAGAATACGCCCGCCATTCCAGTTAGTAGCAACCGTTGCTGGATGCTGCGTTGCTCGTGCAATAGTAAGCGATCGCGCAACTCCACGCAAGCACTAACGTATTCGGCTTCCAGATAATTCAGCAACACGAATTTAGGACGTTGCAACAAGGCATAGGCATCCTCTAACCTACCGCCCCGATGGATTAAATAATTATCTTTATCTGGCTTATCCTTGTGGTTTAGCCACTCTTGTGCTGCAATAGCGATCGCTTCTCTTAGTTGCAAATCGCTGCGATTTCGCTCTAACCAATCCTGCAATCTAGGCCAGTAACGGATTAAAGCTTCGTGGGCGACTTCCAATTCTTCCTTGCCCGTAGCCAGGTTACGACTGGTGACGACTAACCGCGCCCCCTCCCCTGCCAACTGCTGCACCAACTGTTTGGTTGCTTTCAGGTCGCCCTTTGTGGGGACAAGGTCGTCTAACTCGACTCGCTGGCGCGTGTCCCGCCCCTTTTCACCGCTTACAGCACTTTCGTCCAGATTTGTCAAGCGCAAGAAGATATTTTGTACTTGGTCTTGCTGCTTCGAGGACAAGCTATTGTAAACATCATCGGCGGTTTTGGCGATCGCTTGTTTCACGCCACCGATAGCTGCGTACTCGTCACAGCGCAACCACCGCCCGTGTCGCCGCTTCCACAGTTCTAGCAACAAATGTTGCAACAGCGGCATCGCCCCCGGTTCTCCCTGTACGTCATCCAGAATCGAATTGCACAAATCGGCTTCAAAGCGCAGTCCCACTTTCGCGGCTTGCATTTCCATCGCCCGCCGCAACTCGTTCGAGTCCATCGCCGCTACTAATTCTTGCCTGACTTGCATCAATTCTTTTAATTGGCGATAGGGCGCGCATTCGCCCCAAAAGTCAGCCCGCATCGTAATTACTACCTTTTGCTGTTTGGTGAGGGCTAACAATTGGGTGATGAATTGCTGCCGCAAAGCTTCATCTGTGCAAAGGGTGAATAGTTCCTCAAACTGGTCTACCACCAGCACTGAAGCTAGGTCTTGCACCTTTGATAAACAAATATCCAATTGCGCCAGAGGGTCGCTATTGGGAGTCATGTAACGCACTGGCAGCCCAAGCGCGGGAACCAATCCCGCCAGCACGACGGATGACTTACCGCTACCGGAAGCCCCCAATACGGCTAAAAAGTTGTGTTCTGCTAGTTTTTGTTTTAACTTGTCAATCAGCGCTTCCCGCCCAAAGAACAATTCTCGGTCTTCCGGGCGGAAAGAATTTAAGCCGCGAAAGGGACAGCGCGCATCATAGGCGGGGGGTTCCTTACCCAGCGCCAAAGCATTGAAGCTGAGGTCGATGGTGCTGAGGCACAGGTTATTTACTTCCTCTAAAGCTTTCTTGCGCTCCTGACGGCTAGAAGTGCTTAAGGCGCTGGCTTCTGCATCTAGCGTTGCTTCCAGATTGGCTTTTTGCTGCTCAAACTTTTCTCGCAACACCGGCGCGCGTTCTTGCAGCAGTTTTGCTAAAGCGCTCAAACCAAACTCAATTTCCGAGTTAGTCAATTCTCGCTCTAATTGGTCGGCGAACAAAGGTCGCCCGCCCAAACGGCTGAACAGCGCTGGTACAGTAATATCATCTCGGTCTGCCAAAGCAGCCGTCGCCTCGCGCAAAGCCAAATCAACCTGTCCAGACATTTTCAATTGTCGATAAAAGCTTTCTGCCAAAGCTAAAGCCGTTTTAACCGTCACCCGGTCGGTCATAGCGATCGCAGCGGGCATCCCCAAATCGCGCACCAAACGCTGTCCCAAGCCGCCTAAAGACCCTTCCGCTTCAGCACTGGCGCTTTCGCAGGTAGAAAGAAAAGCAAAATGAGGCAGCCCCTTAGAGCCATTTAAAGCGCTCAAACGTTCGATTAACCGCGTTCCCGTGACAGTTTCGACTTGATTGTCGCTATTTGACCAATATAAAACCGTTTCTCCCCCATCAATCACCCGACTGTGGCTGACGAAATGGAGCAAAGTGTAACGCTTTTCGCGATTAGTTAATTGCTGGCACAAATCGTTTAAAGTAGGGAGAGCGATCGCGCCCTCGACGTTATGTGCCAAAACATCGCAAGGAATATCACCCAACGCTTTCCGCACCCCAGATACAGCCGCCTCTACATCAAACTCAGCTAACTTATATCGCCCAATAGACTCCGGACTCGCCACCAGCACCAACGCCCGCAAATCTCGCCGTCCGATAGGAGGAAAGCGCCTTTCAGTAATCGCCGGAAGGTAGAGAGAAAACAGAACCCGCTGATTAGTCGCTAACTGACACCACTCCCTTTCAACCGGCGCACAGAGTCTTTCCCAGCGTAAAGTCTTCAGTTGAATATCATTCGCTTCAACAAACAGCAAAACCCGCAAAGCGTCTTCACTTTCAAATAAAGCACCCACAAACGCATCCCGCACTTCCTCCCGAAACAGCGCTTGTCCCAAAAATCGACCATATTCCTTTGGTCGCAACAGCAAGCTAGTCAGCTGCTCAAAATCATCCTCCCCCAGCTCCAGCATACCCTCAGAGCGCAGCGGTAACAGCGTATCCGCGCGACTGTATTCAACCACTATAGGCCAGCGATCGCCTTCCTGACGCTGTACAGTAATCTCAAAAGTATTCATCCACCCTCAATCCTCTTCTCTCCGCGTTCTCTGTGCCTCTGTGGTTCGTTAAATTATGTATTCTTCCTGCGAACCTACATCTTCATCTTTGCTCCAAACATACTTACTAATAACATCCACATCAATCCCAAACTCTGCCAAATCTGCCTCAACCAGCTGATAAATATTTTCCCCTGCATTTTGTACCCAAGAGTAAATATATTCAACTTGAGGCCATACCGTTGCCGTTTTGTCTTTTGATGCAGTAATAACCATTTTCCCATCCGGAGAAAAGTAAGCTGACCTCAACTCTTGACCGTATTCACTTAACGTATTGACTAACTTGCCTCGTCTGTCCCAGATTTTAGCCGTCTTGTCGTGGGATGCAGTGATAATATATGGCCTATTCGGTGAAAAAGCAGCAGTGCGAACGTTATCACCATGTCCATCAATATTAAGTAAAATATTACCTGCCAAATCCCATAATTTAGCTGTTTGGTCTTCCGAAGCCGTAAGGATGCTACCATCAGCAGCAAAATTAACTTGATTTACCGCTCCAGTATGCCCTTTAAATACCTTGATTAATTGAGCCGTATTAAAATCCCAAAGCTTGACAGTTTTATCGCGAGATCCCGTGGCGATATACTGGCGATCGCTTGAAATATCCACTGCTTTGACTTCTAGATCGTGTCCTTCAATATCCTTGATAAAATTTCCTTCTTTATCCCAAACCTTCACCTTACCGCCAAAATCGCAGGTAATGATATATTTGCCATCACCAGCATAGCGAGCATTAGTAGCCCCGCACCAGCCATCTGAGGAACAATTCCAACTGTGTTCGCCATCCCACTCTTTAACGATTTCACCCGATGCAATATCCCAGATGCGGATAATGCAATCAGTTCCCGTAGTGATGAATCTTTTGCCATCAGGAGAAACATTTAGAGAATAAATATCTCTCCTACCGTAACTATCAGCATCGAAACCTGAGTATGTTTTTAACAACTGGCTAGTTTGAACATCCCATAACTTTACCGTCAGATCGTTAGACGCAGTCAGTACCTTGTTACCGTCGATGGTAAATTTAGCAGATCGAACTTCACCCTGGTGGTAAAAACGCGGGCCGTATGTGCTTAGTTTCAGCTTCCAAATTTTAGCAGTGCGGTCGGTAGAAGCAGTGACGATAAACTCACCGTCACGCGAAAAGCTCACAGAATTAATCTCTGAGTCATGTCCTCTAAAATTGACCAATAGATTGCCTTTTAAGTCCCAAAGCTTGGCGATACCATCGGCGCTACCTGTGACAATGAAGTTACCATCGGACGAAAATGCGGCTGTTTTAATTGCACCTTCATGACCTGGGAGGACTTGACATTTGTTCCCCAATCTGTCCCAAATAATAGCGGTTTGATCGTCAGATCCGGTAACGAAAAACTTGCCATCGCGTGAGAAAGCCACCCCGGTTACATCTGCTTGATGCGCTTCTAAAATTTTTAGTAAATTGCCGTTAATATCCCACATTTTGGCAGTAAAATCGCGGGATGTAGTAACTAAAAACTCGTTGTCTGGTGAAAAGGCGGCGTAGGTAATCCCGCATTCCCAAACTTGGTGTTTTTTAGTTGCACCTGTATCCATACTTAAAACGGCAATTTTATTGCCATGTTTATCGTAAAGTTTGGCAGTGCTATCGCGCCACAATCCGCAGGTAACAAAGTATTCACCGTTGGGCGAAAAGGCAACATAACCGATAATGTCCTGATGGTCGTTAAGTTCTTTTTTCTTGTTGCCTTCTCCATCCCAGATAATCGCTTTGTAGTCTGAAGAAACGGTAACGATGGTTTGGTCATCTGGCGAAAAAGCTACGCTGTTAACATTAGTCCAAGGCTGATAGGGAGCCTTGCCATGTCCCACCAGGTCTTTAATGTAGTTGCCATCACCGTCCCACATTTTTACCAGATGGTCATCGCCAACGGTAATGATTTTAGAGCCATTTTTAGAGAAGGCGGCATTTCTAATTCTGGCTCCCTGTTCCATTTCTTTAAGTAATTTTCCCCTGTTGTCCCAAAGTTTGGCGATGCCATCTTGAGAAGCTGTCAGAATTTTTTGACTGTCAGGTGCGTAGATAGCAGTTACTACTACGTTGTTGTGTTGCATATTTGCCAGGTAAAAACCTGTTTTGGTTTCCACGGCTGCATAGTAAACTGCACTCAGGACTCGCGAAACTTGGGGCAGAATGTGAAAGCTATCGAGTTGATAAGCTGCCTGAGCCATTCGCAAAGCTTTGGTCAAGTCTTTGTGCAGCAAATCGTTAGCGACAAATACCAGATTTCTGGCTTCTTTTTCTTTGTTGTAGCGATCGCGTCGTTCAATACAAGCATCCAAATAATACCGCTCCAGCTGGTTCAACTTCAATTTGGCTTGCTTGTACAGTGCTTCCACATCCTCTAACCTGCCTCCCCGATGCACCAAATAGCTATCATCGTCGATTGGTTTTTTCTGCTTGTCCCATTCTTGCGCTGCTTGGCGAATCCCTTCCCGCAGTTGCAAGTATACTCGGTCTTCATCCAGCCAATTGTTCAATCTGGGCCAGTAGCGGATTAATGCTTCGTGGGCTACTTCTACTTCATCTTGCTGTGTGGTTTGATTGAGACTTATCACCACTAATCGAGCATCTTCACCTGCCAAACGCCACAGCAGCTTTGTCGTTTCGTTTAAGTCACCTCCGGCAGGAATTAACTCGTCTACAGTGATGCGCCGTCGCGTGTCTCGCCGTTTTGCTGCTTGCACGCCTGTGTCATCCAAACGAGTTAAGCGCACAAAGATATCGCGAAACAGTTCTTGCTCTTTGGGAGATAAGCTTTGATATACCTTATCTGCTTTTTGCGCGATCGCACTCTTCACTCCTCCAATCGCAGCATATTCGTCACAACGCAACCACCTTCCGTGCCGCCGCTTCCACAGTTCCAGCAACAAATTTTGCAACAAGGGCATTGCTCCAGGCTCTCCCTGTACGTCGTCCAGTATAGAATTACACAAGCCAGCTTCAAACCGCAGCCCGACTTTAGCTGCTTGCATTTCCATCGCCCGCCGCAACTCGGTCGAGTCCATCCCCGCTACTAATTCTTGTCTTTGTTGCATTAATTCTTTTAGTTGGCGGTAAGGCGCACATTCTCCCCAAAAGTCCGCCCGCATGGTAACTATCACCTTCTGCTGTTGCACCAGGGCTAACAACCGATCGATAAATTCTTGCCGCAGCGTTTCATCTGTGCAAAGGGTGAAAAGTTCCTCAAATTGGTCTACAACTAACACTGAAACTCGATCTTTCACCTGTAATAAACAGGTATCCAATCGCATCAGTGGCTCGCTGCTAGGAGTCGTGTAGGCCATTTGCAGCCCCGCTTGATTGTCCTGTAAAGCCGGAATCAGCCCCGCCAGCACGACGGAGGTTTTACCGCTACCAGAAGCTCCCAATACGGCTAAAAAGTTATGTTCTGCTAGTTTTTGTTTTAATTGTTCCACCAACGCTTCCCGCCCAAAGAAAAATTCCCGGTCTTCCGGGCGGAAAGAACGCAACCCTAAAAACGGACAGCGCGAATCATAGCTAGGCGGTTCCTTACCCAATGCCAAGGCATTGAAACTGAAATCAAGCGCGCTTAAGGATAAATTATTCACTTCTTCTAAAGCTTTCTGGCGCTCTTCACCAGCTTCCTTGCTTAACGCCGCTACTTCTGCATCCAGAGTCGTTTCCAGAATCGTTTTTTGTTGCTCTAAATTATCGCTGAGTATGGGTGCCCGCTCTTTGACCAGAGTTTCCAAACGACTCAGACCAAACTTGATTTTCAAGTTAGTCAATTCTTTATCCGGTTGGTCGCTAAATAAGGGTCGCGCGCCGAGGCGACTGAACAGCGCCGGGACGGTAATATCTTGGCGTTCTGCGAGTGGGGCTGTCGCTTCGCGCAAAGCTAAGTCAACCTGTCCAGACATTCTCAGCTGTCGATAAAAGTTCCCTGCCAGGGCTAAGGCCGTTTTAACCGTTACTGGGTCGGTCATAGCGATCGCAGCTGGCATCCCCAAATCTCTCACCAATCGCTGCCCCAAGCCTCCTAAACCCGCTTCTGCTTCAGCACTGGCGGTTTCGCAGCTGCACAAAAAGGTAAAGTGAGGCAGCCCTTTCGGCCCGCTTAAGTTTTTCAATCGATCGAGCAACCTGCTTCCTGTCACAGGTTCGACTTGATGATCGGCATTTGCCCAATAGAGAACCGTTTCTCCTCCATCGATGACCTTGCCGTGGCAAACTATGTGCAGCAAAGTATACCGCTTTTCCCTATTGGTCAAATGCTCGCACAGGTTGTCTAATGTTGGTAAAGCGATCGCGCCGCTAACCTCTGCCAAAACATCACAATCAATTTCCCCCAAAGATTGACGCACGCCCGATACTGCCGCCTCAACATCGAAAGGTAATAATTTATACTTATCTAACCCATCCGGGTTGGCGACCAGTACCAGCGCGCGCAAATCTTGCCATCCGATAGGAGGAAATCGCCGTTCGGTAATCGCCGGAATGTAGAGCGAAAACAAAACTCGCTGATTCGTCGCTAACTGACGCCACTCGCGGTCAATGGGAGCGCACAATCTTTCCCAGCGCAAGCTTCTGATTTGTGGGAAACTAGCTTCGATAAACAGCAAAACCCGCAGTGGTTCTTCACTGTCGTCTAAAGCTCCCACAAACGCATCCCGCACTTCCTCTTGAAACAGCGCTTTTCCCAGAAAGACACCGTATTCCTTTGGTCGCAACAGCAAGCTGGTGAGCTGGTCAAAATGCTCCTGACTCAGTTCGAGCATCCCTTCAGAACGGATCGGCAGCAGCGTATCTGACCGACTGTATTCGACTACAATGGGCCAGCTGCTGCCTTCTTGCCGTTGAATGGTAATCTCAAACGTGTTCATAGAGCCTGTTTCCCTTTATTTAATTGCTCCTCGCAGAGGGGCAGAAGGTGCAGAGGTGCAGAGGTACAGAAAGCAATTTAAATCCACATTCTCCCTCAGCTCCCCCAGCTCCCTCAGCTCCCCCTAGCCTCTACTTTGCCTTCAAAGCATTTAACAGATTGGTGGCTAATGAGAGCGTGTCACCCGCTGCAGCTTGAGGAGCGGTCTTGACAAATTTATCCAATGCTGCTATAAGCTCGCTCTGAGTTTTTTGGAACTCAGCTTCATTAGCGACTGGCTGGGATTGTCCGATGTTAGATGGTAATTCAACGGTTTCAATTGTCGGGCGATCGCTACCAGCATTTGTACTGCTACCAACCATCAACCGCACTGCTGGATCGCCGATAATCGCATAGTTGCGGGCGTCGTTGTTAGCCGTCCACATACTCGCCAAACTCTGATTGTTGGGAGTAGCACCAAACTTAATGTCTTCCAGCTCAATCGTGAGGTCAGAGGAAATTTCCGCATAGCGTTCGTCAAAATACTCGATCGCTGACCCCACCGGATGACCTTCCAGCAGCCGCTTCACCGCACTTTGAAAAACTGCGATCTGCCGACGTTCGGCACTAGAACCGCGAATATCCGACCAGGAGAACGAACAACCCCAAGCTCGATCGACGTGACCGACGACCGCCAAAGCACCTCCTTTCGGATGGCTCAAGAGTTTCTGCGGTAAGCGCGCCATAAAGGGATAAGGCGCAATCTCTGGTCGTTCGGAAAGGTTTTTGGAGTTACCGTCGAATTCATCCTTTTGAGGAGTGCCAGCACCATAACAGGCAAAGAAAAAGGCAATCAGCCCCAGCAAGCGAGAATCTTCCCCAACATCGTCCCCAGAAAAGTAAAAATCTTCCGGAATCGGCTGCCGCCATTGGCGAGGTCCGGGCCAATCTTGGCACAGCAATGCACCTTGGTGGCGCAACTGTTTTTCATCACCTTTGTTAAAGCCCATGCCGTGACTGGCGGTGAACAGCAAACTCGGCGTTTCCGAGCCACCTAACACTTGTTTCAGACGCGCCTTGGTTGCTTCTTCTTTCAGAATCGTTTTTACTTGCCACTCGGAATGCTCTTCGACCACCCATTGAGATAGGGGCTGAACTAAGTCTTGAGTGCTGAGATTTGTAGCCGCATCTCCGGGGTTGCAGACGCCGAAAAACGTAGCGTTGGGGGACAAAGATAAATTGCCTGTTTCAGCTTCTACTACGCTGCGAGCATACTGGGCATACTCTTGTGGCGTATCAAAATAAATCCGCCCCACTGCATACTGAACGCTAAGTTGTGACTGAAAGCGATAGGGAATTGTGACTGGATCTCCCACAATCAGCAAGTAATAGGGCATTTTATCCGGATCGGCGGGACCTGGCCCTACTCCCTGACGCGACAAAAACTGATTTTTTGTCTCGTAGCGATTTTTTTCTTTGTCGAAACGATAGCCCCTCGGGCCGCTGTATTCCTGATAATAATGCTCGTGTTTCTCAGTCGCTTGCTTTTTGCGATGCTCTAACAATTCGCTGAGCGCTTCCCGGATTGCTGGGTCGGCATTGAAAGCGAAGATGACTCCCCAACCTGTTTCTGCGATGTTCTTCGGGTCTACTCCTTCTATAGGAGCAAAATCAGGCTCTAATCCTTGGACGTGTTTATTTTTTCTGATCAGTTCGTCAAGTTCTTCTGGATCGAAGTCTTCGCCCTGGGCAATTCTAGCTACCTGTTCCGCAGTCAAAGGGGGCAACAAATAATCCCCGCTGGAACCATTAATTCCATTGAAAAATAGCAAGTCTTCTGTCATATTTTTGGTTGTTTTTAGCGATCAACAAATCCCAATTCCAAACAATTTGATCAAGACTTACGCAAAGAAACCGGGTTTCTATGAGAAATCGTCGCTTTGAAACTAAAGATCCAAGCAGAAACCCGGTTTCTAGGATCGTCGTGCGTAAGTACTGTTGATTACAGCAGATTGCAAGCTCGTCTAGGTAGAGCATTTTGGCTTTGTTTGTCAAGCGCGCAGTATTAATGCTGCCCGCACACCGCTGTGATACCTCATGCGCGTGCAAACCGCTTTCACCTTTTGCCCTCCTCGCCTTGGCGCAAAGAAACCGGGTTTCTATTGATTAATCGTCGCTTTAAAAACCAGAGATCAACGAAGAAACCCGGTTTCTCAATTTAACCCTGGCGGTTAACTAACAGCAGCTGCCGCCCACATAGCATGGGCGACTTCTGGCTTGGCAATGTCGCAATGGGCGCCGCTGGTTGGCCCTCCCATCGCTACATCGTTAATAAATTTGCTGCTTTCCAGGTTGTAGATTTTGCCCGGTTTAAAGTCGTAGGAGCGATCGCACGCCAACATATCCATATCTACCGCTCCCAAGTCGTCGCCGCCAATCCCATAGCTGCCAATACCGCCATATTTAGGCAATTGCTTTTGACCAGGAGCAAAGTCCACGCTACTGAAAACAACTTTTCCAGCTAGAGGATACACCCTGCCGACTGCATAGTCGTATTCCGAGCGCGTCGTTACGATCGAGCCTGATACTTTACCTTGGGCGAGAATTTGGTTAAAGTAACCGGGACGATTCTTTTCGTATGGAATTTTGGCGCAGTAAGACCAGAGCGACACCGCTCCTTGTGCCAAAAATACAGTATTAACTGGACGAACTAACTTACCTTGACCTTTTGGCCCGTTGAGTGTAGAAGAGACAACAATGCAGCCAAAACTGTGACCGATGAGGTGGAATCGCACAGTTTGAGCCGCCTTCTCTTGCAGCGTTTTTAACAAGTTGAACCCAGCATTTTCACCGATTTGGCGAGCGCGTTCTTTCATCTTCCAATAAGACAGTACGCGCAGGGGATCTAAAAGCTTATCCAACACTGAGGGCTGATCGGTGCTGAAGCTGACTGGTTCGCTTTGACTGCTTTGATAGATCGCTTCTGGATCGAAACCTTCCCAATCTTCTCCCGGTGCGCCCGTTTCACCTTCGCCACTCAATGCTGCTTCTTGATTTAACACTTGGTAGGCGGCGATTACTTCTGGGGGCAAGTAATCGGGCGAGCTATTTACCATCGCTGCATCGAAGATGGTTTGTAGCGCTTGGCGTGCTGCCTCGGTATTGGCAAGACGATCGGCATATTCATCGATTAAGCGATCGATGGGTGAGTCTGTGACGTCAAACGATACCGAGCTTGACAAGTCTTCATCGCCCCAAGGTTTGCTAGGCCAATGGATTGCGATCGTTAACGGATTGAATCCTGGTCGCACCTGTTTTAGCTTGTCTAGATCGGCTGTTTGTTTAGCCATCGCGCCGATCCAATCGTTGTACTGAGCGCGTGCTGCGGGTACGTCACCCAGCCAGCCGTGGCTGATGATGAATACATCTGTAATCGGTTCGTTAGCCAGCGCTGCCAAGAATTTTTCGCTCAATTTCTTCCCATCAGGCTCAGTGCGTTCGTTGCCCTTGGCATCAAACGCAATTAGATAGTATTTCAAGGAAGTTCCAGGTACTGTTTCAATCGGCATAGTCCGTTTTTAGAAAAATTTTTACCCGATCGTAGATTACCCAAGTTGCTAGTGAGAATTGATATCTGTTACTAAAATTTTTACAGCGATGAGTAACGCCTCAATCAGAACGAAATTGTCCTAATTTCGGCATTTTGAGGCTTGTAACTAGCAATTTGCGTTCTCGATATAAATTTACCATAAGTTTTACGACTATACTTTCTGTGCCGCGCCTACTTAGCTATTCACCAAATGCTATCTTTCGCGCTCAATACCACATAAAGTTCCTAATTTAATAAAATTTAGTCAAGAAAGTATGAAGATTTGCTGCGCGTAGGGTGCTGGGTATTGGACGAAGTTAAAGTGATGGATTAAATTGAAATATTAACTGTTTAATATCATTTCCCCTGGCATCGGCATCGCGCGGGGGGCGGGTCGATCAACACAATTCGCTTACGATCAAAAGTAACTGGTAAAACCCGCCCCTACAACACGATTAAATATACGAGTAGAGACGTTACATGTAACGTCTCTACTACCGGACTAGCAAGTTGCGTAGGGACGCATCAGAGATATCTCGCATAAACAGATAAGGTTAATCGTGCCGTGTCCCGGCTACCGATTATGGGTAATCGACCGAACATGATATGACATGTAACGTCTCTACTACCGGACTAGCAAGCAAGGCAAGGAAGTAAAAAAATTTCTCCCCTATCTTCCCCGGCTTCTAGCTGTATGAAGTGAAAATCTAGCAAACAATGGGGCTTGAACCAGACAGCCAACATTGTTTGCTTTTAAATCGCGGTTACTTTCTTTGCAGGCGGTAATGTAGAAACAATTCCTGCTCGACCTGAGAAGCTGATAGCAGCTCTAAACGCGGTGCTTCGGCAGTTAAAAATCCGGTTCCTTGGACGGGGGTGGGAGCCGTGGCGCCGCCGATAATTAAGGGACAAACGGTGAGCCAGAATTCGTCGATTAAATCTTCTGCTACTAGAGAAGCAACGAGTTCGCCGCCGCCTAGAACGGCAATTCGTTCTAAACCCAATTGTGCCATTTCGGAGAAGGCTGCTTGCCAGTCAATTCCCTTATCGCCTCCATTAGCAACTAATATGCGATCGAATCCCGGCTGTTGTTCCCATCGTTTTGCCCCTTCTGGGGTGGTAAGCAACCAACGCGGGATGGGTTGAGAAAAGAATTTGAGTTGAGGGTTGATTTCGGCGTGGCGCGAGCAAATAATTTGGATGGGTTGGGGGGGTTTGCCTTGTTCTTCGCGTTGCTTAAGGAGTTCGGGGTTAATGACGCGCATCGCGCTTTCGCCACTGCGGAGGGTACCGGCACCAACTAGAATCGCATCAGCTAAAGCTACTTGGGTTTCCAGGTGGGCTTTATCGTTAGGAGAACCGAAGAGAGTCGGCGATCGCACTGCATCGGCAATCTTACCATCGGCACTCATGGCTAGGATAACTGTGGTGTGGGGTCGAGTCATCGGTTTAGGAGGAAAAAAGGTAGAAAGTGGTACTGCTGTTGTCACCTGGATGGGTAACAAAGCAGATGGGTAATCTTGTCCCCTTCTATAATTGTGTTTATTACTCGTTGAAAAACCAGACTGATACCAAATCCGCTTTGATCGCCCCTTTGATGCCGAATGACTAATGCCGAACGACTAAAGTCGCGGCTACACAAACAAAGCCCGCCTTCGCGGGCTACACAAACAAAGCCCGCCTTCGCGGGCTACACAAACAAAGCCCGCCTTCGCGGGCTATAAAATAAAGGGGTTTAGAACCCGGATTTGGTATGACTCAAGGCGTGTGATGTTGTCGATCGCAAGATGACAAGAAAGTCCTCATCATTCCAAGTGATGTGGGAACCTGCTTGAGCAGTCATTAGTCAAGCGGCGATAGTAATCACCGATGACCAGCGCGTCGGTAGAAGTTGTTGGTGTTGGGGTTTCCACCTTAAGATAGAGACGGTTTATGGCAAAGCCAGATAATTCTATATTTCATCGCCTTTTGCGATCGCCCATCTTTAACTTCATGGCTGAAGCCCGAGAATCTTCTTTTCGTCGCATCCTGCTTTCCCGCATTCTGCTGCTTTCTGTCCCGGTTCTACTCGTGGGGGAGTACGTCACCTATCGCAAAGCACGCTCTAGCTTGCTGGAAACCGCGCGTCAAAACCTCACCGAAAGCGCCATCCGCAAAGGTGAGAGAATTGGCGAGGTAATTGAAGCGCTACAAGCTAACCTGATTACCGCCTCGAATACGGCTATTCTACAATCAGCCTCAAAACAGGATTCGCAAAAGTTCCTGGAACTGCTGCAACAACAACTGCCGACGAAGATTCAGTGCGTTCAATTGGTTGATTTACAAAACGGTCAAGTTGTCAATAGTACTTGCGGACAACAAGCGATTGTGGCGCTTTCAGCTGATTTATGGCCTCAGCAGCAAACTCAATTGCTACCAAACCGCTCTAGCGTGCGGGTAAAGACTCTACTCAATCCTACAACCCCTCTGGGTTCTGGGACAGCGGCTCAAACAACTGGCAACGGTCAATTGCAACTGGTTTTAAGCGCGCCCGTTTACAACAGTGCTGGAAAATTACGTTACGCCTTAAGCATTCAGTCAAGCTTGTATCAGCAACGGAATGATAAGCAAGGGTCGCTTTATGGTTCCACGGTTGTGATTGACCAGGACGGCACTATTTTAGAGCATCCCATCGCCGACCGGGTGGGACGTAATATCGCTCAGGAAACAGATGCTGCGCGACTGCAAAGCGTGCTGAAAAATGCCCTCGCTGGCGCGCAGGATTTTTTACACCTATACGGCTTTGAAAGCGAAAATGTCGAATCAGTAGTAGGGTATACAGCGATACAAAATCCTAACAGTAAAAATCCAGAGGACAAGTGGGTGATTTTAGCCGTTGCCAGTCTAGACAACGCGCTCTATGGCCTAGAAGAAATTAAACAGGTAATGTTTAATTTGATTTTAGGGTTGTTAGCGGCTAACTTGCTGGCAACGCTATATTTGTCCCGCGATTTGGCGCGTCCGTTGGAAAAGCTGGAAGATTACGCGCTTAACGTGCAAGGTCGAGGGGGTTCGGAACGGATACCGAGCAACTTTAAAATCCGAGAATTTAATCACTTAGCGATCGCTCTCAATACAATGGTAGATCGCTTGACGGCTTGGGCAGAACAGGTAGAATCGGCTTGGAAAGAAGCGCAAGCAGCTAATCAATTAAAAAGCGAGTTTTTGGCGAATACTTCCCACGAGTTAAGAACGCCTTTAAATGCCATTATTGGCTGTATTCGCTTGGTGAAAGATGGCTGCTGCGATGATGAGGAAGAAGAAAGAGAATTTCTCCAAAGAGCCGATGATGCGGCGATTCATCTGCTAAAAATTATCAACGAAATCTTAGATTTATCCAAAATAGAAGCGGGGACGCTGACGGTTGTAACCGAACCTTTGGATATGCGAAGTCTTCTACAAGAAGTAGTTGATATGCAAATGGTTCAACTCGAGCAAAAAGGTTTACAGTTGCATTGGCTTCCCCCCACTGAAGCGATGCCGGTGCAAGCCGATCCGGCAAAGCTCAAACAAGTTGTCCTCAATGTGGTTAGCAACGCGATTAAATTTACCGACGTTGGTAGCATCTCAATTAAGATGGAAATCCCATCAAACACAAACAAAGTTTTACTTACCGTCCGGGATACAGGATGCGGCGTTCCAGTCGAACAACAGCAAAAATTGTTTCGTCCCTTTGTGATGGCTGACGGTACTAGAACCCGCAAGCATGGCGGTACCGGGTTGGGATTGGCGATTTCGCGCAAGTTAATGGAACTAATGGGAGGTACGATAACTTTATACAGTCCAGGTACGGGCAAGGGAACGACGGTTGAGATTGCGATGCCTGCGATCGCTGCATCCCGCTTGCATGGCAGCGGTAACGAAATTCCGAGTAAAATCGGCGATGCTAGCGATGCTAACGGACACGCTAGCTCCGTTCTGAGTGAGAAGAATATCCCAAATGCTTCCAAGCCGCAGTAGTCGCGACTCTCCCCCGCGGCGTGCGGTGAATAAACCCAATTTGCATTAAATAAGGTTCGTAAACTTCTTCAATCGTTTGGGTATCTTCACCCGTGGCGGCGGCGATCGCTTCCAATCCCACTGGCCCGCCTTTAAAATTATTAATCATCACGCTCAGCATCGTGCGGTCTGTCCAATCTAAACCGCATGGATCTACGTTGTAAACTTCCAATGCTTCGGCGGCTATTTCTAGATCGATCCTACCCGCAGCTTTGACTTGAGCATAATCTCGCACCCGTTTCAACAGGCGATTGGCAATCCGGGGGGTGCCTCTAGAACGGCGGGCGATTTCTGCTGCACCTTCTGGGGTAATTTGTACCTTGAGAATTTCTGCTGTGCGTTGCACAATTAAAGTGAGTTCGTCTGGTTCGTAGAAGCGCAGGCGCTGGATCAGTCCGAAGCGATCGCGCAATGGCGAAGTTAACGATCCCACCCGCGTCGTCGCCCCGACTAAAGTAAATGGCGGCAAAGATAAACTACGAGTCCGCGCCGTTTGTCCTTTCCCAGTGGGAATATCAACCCGAAAATCTTCCATCGGTGGATAGAGTAATTCTTCTGCCATCCGAGTCAGGCGATGAATTTCGTCAATAAATAGAATATCGCCGGGTTTGAGCGACAATAACAACCCCACAATATCGCGCGGACGTTCTAACGCCGGTGCAGCCGTAATTTTACATCCCACCCCCATTTCGGTTGCCAAAATTAAGGCCATCGTGGTTTTGCCCAAACCGGGAGGGCCATATAATAACAGGTGATCGAGGCTTTCTCCTCGACCTTTGGCGGCGGCGATCGCAATTTCCAAGACGGTTTTTAAATCTTTTTGTCCGATATAATCTGCCAGTCGTTGGGGTCTAATTCCTTCTTCCAGCCGATCCTGTTCATCCTTGTTAGCGTTAGGTTGCAATAATTCCGATCGAGTTGGTGCCTCCGCAGACTGGCGCTTGGCTTTTGGCTTTTGCTGCTGGGGTTGACGTTCCGGTTCGGTTGGCTGTTTAGAAGAAACGATCGCCATAATCACAAATTTATCTAATTCTCGACGATTGTGACATCTCTACACCGCTTAAACAAGGGTAATTTATCCTTAAACCAAAACGCCAATTGTTACATGCAGATCGTATTCCGGTTTCACTTCCAACCCTAATTCTTGTCGAATAGACACCAAGCAAGGAGAATAGACATTTAGCCACCAATACCTGCCATTAGTCTTAATTTCGCCAGAGTAATAAAAATTGATTGTTTGACTGGGATAGGCACTCCATCTCAAAAGATGTTTAACAACTTCGCCTCTAACAACTGTGATATGAGTGCCTAGTCTGGGGTGTTGCAATCGCAGTCCTAATTGCTTTTGCACAAACCAGCAGTAGTACAAGCTCAGATCGCGAGCGCATTGGAGAATTAACCATCCTATATCATTAGATTCTCCTTCCAGGGGATAGTATTTTAGTTTACCTTTGGCTAAAAACATTAATGTAAACTACAACTTGTAACATAACAACAATGATAGCGCCTTATTCAAGAGTTTAGAGTTTTTAATCAAATGCATTTCAACTCAAAACGATTGAGCCAGCATGTTGAGTTGTTTTTGCTTTAGCCTTAAACTCTAAAACGAGCATTTGCGTGGAAAATAATCTACGGAAATATTCCATACGATCAAAGCCGTCCTTCTAGGACGGGGCTAATAACCCAGTTGTTTGGTAAATTGCCATGCTAGCGAAGAGAATTTTGCCTTGTCTGGATGTCAAAGCAGGGCGAGTGGTCAAAGGAGTGAATTTCGTCGATCTCAAGGATGCGGGCGATCCGGTGGAACTGGCTCAAGTTTACAACGACGCCGGGGCGGATGAGTTGGTATTTCTCGATATTACCGCCACCCACGAAGACCGGAATATTATTATCGATGTTGTCTACCGCACGGCTGAACAAGTTTTCATCCCTTTGACAGTTGGCGGCGGGATTCAATCCTTAGAAACAATTAAACAATTGTTACGCGCCGGTGCGGATAAGGTTAGCATCAACTCGGCGGCGGTACGCAACCCGGATTTTGTCAGCGAAGCGAGTTCGCGCTTTGGAAATCAATGCATTGTGGTCGCTATCGACGCGCGGCGCAGAAAAGATATCAACAACCCTGGGTGGGATGTTTTCGTGCGGGGCGGAAGGGAAAATACAGGTATAGATGCGATCGCTTGGGCGAAAGAAGTCGAGCAACGCGGCGCGGGAGAGCTTCTGGTCACGAGTATGGACGCAGACGGAACCCAAGCGGGCTACGACCTCGAATTAACCCGAACTATCGCCGAACAAGTCCAAATTCCCGTGATTGCTTCCGGCGGCGCGGGCAACTGCGAACATATTTACCAGGCACTAGGCGAAGGCAAGGCAGAAGCGGCACTGCTAGCATCTTTGCTTCATTATGGGCAATTGACCGTAGCGGAGATTAAATCTTACTTAAAGAATCGTCATATGCCGGTGCGCTTAGAGTAAACTGCCTCCATCAAGAGCAACGCTGCTCAGATCGAGATTTTAAGCCAGTATCGAGACAGTCGCCCCCTCTCTGGCAGGCAAGATTGGCGACTGTTACAATAGGTAAAAGTGTTACATTTTATTAAAATATGCTGGCATTTATTCTAATTTTTGTTGTAGCGTTGGTGGCCTGGTCGCTGCACCTGATGGAGCAGGCAGTCGAGCATAAAGAATTTTCTTTGATGCTGGCAGGGACTTTAGTCGCGAGCGCGGCGGCTGCCTTGTTGGTGGTGTATTTCCTCATGGGAGACTGCATCAGCTATTTAACTACCGCCCATTCTCCCTATTCTTCGTATTCTTCCCAAGAATTGGTAGAAACCTACTTGACAAACTACCAATAGGTGAGGCAAGATAATAAAGCACCGAAAGGGGTTATAGCTCAGTTGGTAGAGCACCTCAATGGCATTGAGGGGGTCAGCGGTTCGAATCCGCTTAGCTCCATAGATAAGAATAGCGATCGCATATCCAATCGCAGAAAGGTTGAGTAACCGCGACTGGGCGCTTAGAAACGGCTTCAAAACCAGGTTAAGATACAGATAAGTTAGAGAATGCGATCGCTAATGAAACTTCCCGACTACGAGCGAGTAATTTACCAGCGTAACCCATTAGTGGAAGTTGCCTGTCAAATTCGCTTTCCTACTATTCTTAAAATTAGCAATCAAGAACCCTTTGAGTTTCAGGATAGAATTCGGTTTAACTATCCTTTATATGAAGTTCAAAAATCTGTTAGTATTCCAGGGAGTCAAAATGATTTACTACAATTGGCTCAAAAAGCTGGGTTAGCTTTAAATTTCCAAGATACTACCTACAATTTCAAATCAGAAAGCTTAAAGTGGCAAGTGTCATTAAATAAAGATTTCATTGCTTTAGCAACTATTGAATATGAAAGGTATGAAGCATTCAAGGAGAGATTTAAAGAAATTTTAGCTATTTTCGAGCAAATTTATCAGCCATCTTTTTATTCAAGAATTGATTTAAAGTATCAAGACTTGATTATGCGCTCCAATCTTAATATAGAGTCAGATACAACTTGGGCAAATTTAATACCCGAGCGAATTGCTTCAGAACTGCATACACCTGAAATCTCAGAATCAATTAAAACATTCATTAAAAATTGGGAGGTTGATATTACAGATAGTGGTAAATTACAGTTTAGGCATGGTTTGGTGATGGCTCAAGATCCAGAAAAAGGCACCAGAGAGCCTGCATATTTACTAGATGCAGACTTTTTTACGGAAGCAGTAACAAGGAGGGAAAATGTTTGGGATATCCTCGACCAGTTTAAGGAATCAGCAGGAAGATTATTTAGATGGAGTATTACCGAACAACTTCATCTTGCAATGGAACCCAAACCAATCTACCCTGATGATTGATCGTTCAAAGCAAAACAAAAGCGAGATTTCAATTACAGTTAAACGCTCATACGGTAAAACTAAGCCACAATCATTATTGCCGCAAATGGATAATTTAAGCGGCTCTAATTTATCTTTAGAAGTTAAATTTGATCGTGAAGATTCAACAAAATCTTTTAATTTTCTCAAATCTTTTTTACTTCTCATGGTAATTAGCCAACTTCCTTCAGAAGGGCTTGATGAAACTGTGCAAACTTTGGAACAAATTAGAGAGTTTTATAGTGACTACTCTCCTGAAAGTTCGCAATTAACTATTATACCAAAAGTAGTAACAGGTAAAATTGTTTCTACGGAAAATAGGCATCCTAATAAAGACAAAATAACCGCTTATAAGTATCCAATTAAAAGTAAGGTAGAACTGGAAGCGGAGTTTAATCGCCTTGCAGAAGAATGGCGTGCTGAGACTGGAATGCTATCATTAGTCACACAGAAATCAATGCACCCCGCTTATCAAAGAATTATTGGTATGGGGCAGGCTGTTGTACCCTTGATATTGCGAGATCTCGAACAAAAGCCCGACCATTGGTTTTGGGCGTTGAGGGCAATTACTGGTGAAAATCCGGTAAAACCTGAACAGCGTGGTCGAATGAAACTGATGGCGCAAGCGTGGATACAATGGGGAAAAGAACGCGGTTATGAGTGGTAGGCTGGAGTACCGCAAAATCTTGAGATTTCCTAATTTAGAGCGGACTGGTTATGAAGTAACAAGTGAAGAAACTGTAGATTATAATTGCTTTGCTTTTGCTGCTGGTGAAGAGGAATGTAGATGGGACCCGGTAGACCCTGATGGATACTGGCCTGAGGGTGTGCCAAGAGAGTTAACACTTGACGCTTTTATTCAGGCTTATCAAACTATTGGGTATGAATGTTGCGATAATCGCGACCTTGAACCAGGGTTTCAAAAGATAGCAATATACACCTATAATGGCGAACCACAGCACGTTGCAATACAAGAAGAGGACGGGATGTGGAAAAGTAAGTTAGGAGATTGGGAAGACATTAAACATGAATTAGAAGGGTTAGAAAATCCTCAATATTATGGAGTTGTTGAACAAATTTTAAAACGAGCTATTTTCTGAAAGCGGCAACTCTAGCTGAACTGGCTCAAACTCCTTGTGCAGTAAAGAAAAGGAACTCGGTAGCCTTGCCAATTTCTAGCCGCATTCAACGCCTCTCGCGAATGCCGTTTTGCTTGTTCCAGGACATTTGCTCATTTGTGCCTAAGTTAGTAAAACCCCACATATAGACGACGCTAGTCCTAATACTGTTTAGTTTTTACAGCCAATTACCAACTAAAACAAAAGGCGCCCAGTAATAGGGATGTTTGAAATTCTGAGACAAAGATATTTGGGCGCGGCGCAATGCTTCTGCTTTGCCATGATTTGCTAACTCTTTATAAAATCCAGCCATCATGGTAGCGGTGGCTAAATCTTGTACGGGCCAAAGTGTTGCTAAGGTGCTGCGCGCGCCCGCCCGCACTGCTACGCCAGCGATGCCTAAAGTCGCTCGCCTGTCTCCAGTTGCAGTTTCGCAAGCGCTCAAAACTAGCAGTTCAATTGCTTGACCTCTGGCTTGAGTTCTAACGCGCAAGAATCCATCTAATTGCTTGACATTGATGCGACTATCCCAGGTAAGAATAAAGGTATTGTCGGCACTAGAACTGAATTTACCGTGAGTGGCTAAATGGACAACGGGATAGGGTACGCTGTTGATTTGCTCGCGCAAATTCTCCCCAGTAAATTGCTGATTCAACAGCACAGTTCCCGGCACAACTTGTTGAATTTGTTGCAATTCCTTCTCCACCGCAGGTAGGGGTGGAAACCCATCGCGAGACTCGCTTAATCCCAGCATTAAAGCTTTTAATTGTACTTGTCCCAATGATTGTGGTTCTAACAATTGCAACCCGGGCGCTACGGCAACGTTATATTGCTGCAATAGGTGTTGGTTGCCGTCATATAGAACCGCCATCGGGATATTTCGCAGCACGCCATCTAATACAAATACCAAAGTTTTAACGCCGCTGTTTTTGATTTCTGTTGCTCCCGGTCGAATTAACCAATCATAAATTTGTTGGGCAAGCTGCAAGATTTGTCTCCTGCTAGAACTCGGTCTTCCCAGCATTTGCCGCAGTTGTTCTAAGGTTTCTTCAATTTGTTTTTGGGGCAGATTGGTACTGTAATGACGTAAAGGTTGTTGCGGTAAGCTGAGGATAACATCTAATCGATCTGACAAAATAATTGGGTAGATTACGGCGGCGGTTTTGTCTACTTGATCGATTAATTCTGGTTTGGCAGTCAGGCAAGCTTCTTGAAAGAAATTATCGAGTTCTGCTAGCTGTAAAGATTCGATCAGATTGCGCGCTTGAATTAGGTTATTTTGGTTGATGTTATCGCCATTTTGCAACAGCAACTCAACTAATTGACGATAAACTGGTTCGACAGTTTCGCGGAACGAAAATTGCACTTCTTGGTTGATGGCAGTTAAGTCGCTGCGGAGAGATTTTAAGGTTTTAACGGCTTCGGTGTATACTGCGATCGCTCCCTCTTTTTCTCCTTGCGCTTTCAGCACCCTTCCCAATTGCCACTGCCAGCGATAAGCAATATCTGACCCATCAATTGCTTGCGCTAAAATCAAAGCTTGTTGGGTTACGGTTTGAGCGTTTGAGAATTGTTGATTGCTCTCGTATAATCCGCCCAAAGTTCCCAAAGCTAAGGATTCGGCGCGGCGATCTTCCAGGTTTTTGGCTTCCTGAACCGCTTTAGCCAAAATTTGCGCGATCTCAGTTATTAGTTGTGGGTTGCTATTAACCGCTGACTGCTTAACCAAGCTTTGCGCCAAGTTAATGCGAGCATAAACTGAAGTGCGACTTGCGGGTAACTCTTTTAGTTCTTGTTGAATTGTAGGTAACAAAGCTTGGGCATCTGAATTTTGTCTATTTTCGACCAACAAACTCAGCTGATTAATTAACGCTTGAATGCGGGTATTGCGAGATTGGGAAGTTGCTGCTTGTCGATATAATTCTAAAGCAGATTGAGTTTCAACCTGGGCATTTTCTATTCTATTTAACACTACAAATTTTTTAGCTAAAGCCCGTTTGGTATTGCCTAAACTGAGTTGAATCGAAGCAGCAACACCTTTTAACCCTAGTTTTTGAGCAATCTCCAAACCTTGCTGCAAAACTTGTTGAGACTTATCTAAATTTCCCACAACGCGCAGGGTATTACCCAAATTCAGCAATCCGGTAACTTTAATAATTGAATCGGGTGATGCCAGTAAGTTGGTTTCTACTTGTTCTAAAATATTGGCAGCGCGACGGTAAAATCCCAATGCTTGCATCGCCTGAGATTGGTTAATTAAATTAGCGATAATACCGGCTCGATCGCCTGCTTTTTCATATGCCGCTGCTGCTTTTTTCAAAGTATCGAGGGCGTTTTCTGGTTGTCCTAACGATAATTCTAAGAAACCTTGAATGTTCAAAATTTGAGCCAAGATTAGGGGCGAAGAATCGGTATTTAGGAGGGATATACTGTTGGCGATCGCATTCTTCGCTTCATTCCACAATCCCAATTGCTGGTAAGTTAAAGATAAATTGCTCAAAGCCGAAGCTTGATTGAGTTTATCCCCAGCAGCAGCAAACTCATTAGCAGCTTGCTGCCAAATTTTAGCCGCTTCAGAAAACTGTCCCGCTTCATACAAAGCTTTCGCTTTTTCTACGATTGAGTTCGTATTCAGGACTTCAGTCCTCACCCGATCTGTTGCCAAAGTTGCCTTTACCGAGAGCGATTGAATACCCAAAAAAGTTATCAATCCTAACAGGCAAAACAGAATAAAGGCAAATAATCGCTGGGAAAAAATTCGTTTAACTAACATCTTTCACCATTCTCACTAAATTAGATAATTCACCCAAAAATCAATTGCTGAACTGATAGCAAAACGCGAACAAGCTGAACTGCAAAAAATATTTAGTCCATTTTAATGGACTTTCGCTATGAGCCAGGGATTTTAATCCCTGGCGGGTGAGGCAACGAGTGAAAGATCTATGTTTAACGAACATGGCATCCAATGGGTATTAGTCCAGAACGATGAGGCGTAACATTCGGTGGGTTAGCAACAAGAACAACCTGTCCTTTATCGTTAATTATCCACCCTTGCGCTTCCACTATTTCAGCAATCTGTGGTGATTCACCCCTGCTGACTTGCTGACTTCCTGCCCTATTTACCTGTGGTTGAGGATTAATATTGACTAAATCGACCAAGTATGCATTATCGTCCAAAGGCTCGGTCGGACTGGGAGGCAAGCCGCCCCGCCCCGTAACCACAAATGAACTTTGCTGTGCATTGGGAGAACATCTGCGATCGCTCAAACCACTAATATCAACCACAGTTTGTGGTAATTCAATTAAACCAGAACTCGGATCGACATCGGGAGTATTTAATTCTACCGTGCCGCTCAACTCTGGCCCGCCGATTTGGGAAATTGCAGTAATATCGCTCTTTGGAGTTTCTTCTGTGCGAGATTGGGCGCCAAAAATAGCCTGTGCTGTAATCAAAACTCGACCTCCTTTTCCGGCAAAAGCATTGGCGGTGATGTCGCTATTTTCTAATGCCACTAAGTTGGAAGTATTAATTGTAATATTGCCTCCATCTCCGCCTGCGCCTTTGCTACCAGCAGTGGTGGAAATATTACTATTGCGGCGCAATAATATTAAATCTGGCGCTTTTAATTGAATATTTCCGCCATTTCCAGATGCGGTTTCGGCAGCAATAGCTACTTCATTTTCCAATCCGTTTTCTAATCTAATTTGACGCGCTTCAAGGATAATGTTACCGCCCGCCCCGATGCCTTGATTGTTTACTGATAAACTACTCGCAGCATTATCTGTAGCAATAATAGACATAGTGTCTAATTCTGGGTATGCTTGTTTTACTGCATTAAAGCGATCGGTAAACGTGCGATCGCTACCAGAAATAGTTATTCTATCTTTGGCTATAACTGTAATATTGCCTGCATTACCGCTGCTTAATGCTGTGGCAATAATTTGCCCGCCTTCTGTTATATTCAGGTTGTCAACATTGACTGAAATATTGCCGCCAGGGTCGCTACTTTGTGTTCTGGCACTGATAACCGCTCCGTTGGTAATTTGTAAATTGCCTGTATTAACTTCAATATTTCCGCCAGCCCCACTGTTTAGCGTTTCAGTATTAGCAAATAATCCGCTCGACATCCCGCCAAAAAAAGGCCATTCCCGTTCAAACTCCAAAGGAGCAAAGCCAGAAAGAGTAACAGATTTTGCGGCATTAACGATAATATTACCGGCTTTCCCACTACCAACACTTTCGGCAGTGATGCGAGAGCCATCTGTGAGAGAAAGGGTTTGAGTTTGGATGCCAATATCTCCACCAGCAACTACGCCATAAGCAGTGGTACTCAGGATAGCCCGATCTGACAGCGAAACAGATCCAGCATCAATTAAGATCGTTCCCCATCTAGATCCGCTTTCGCTTTCTTGTGCCTCGCTTAATGTTGCCGAGGTAATTTCACTTTCTGAAGATAGAGCAAAAGAATTGCCAGCTTTTATGGTAATAGTTCCGGCAAAACCACTGCCAGATTTGTTGGTATCAAAGCTATTACTGAAAATGCGACTATTAACAATAGAAATTGAATCTTTGGCATTTAGATCGATGTTCCCAGCGTTTCCACTAAAAAAATTACTGTTTCCTATCCGCGTATTACCATGAATAAAAATTGAACCATCAGATACAATGCTGATATCTCCTGCATCGCCAGAGTCTTTAAAGATGGCACTGCTTGAGATTCGAGAACCTGTAATAACAAAATTGTCTTTAGAGTTAATCTCAATATTTCCAGCGTTGCCAATTCCGCCGGTAAAGCTGTCTACATAAGTACCATTGGTTAAGGAAACGGTATTGGCTTTAATAATTATGTTTCCCCCATTTCCTTGCCCAAAGGTTACGGCAGTTATATAAGCTTTGTCTGTTGCCAAAGTTGACCCAGCTTTAATGATAATATCGCCGCCGTCACCAATTGCTGCTGGTTGCTCTTGAGTTCCGAGATTGACATTATTTTGAATGCTGCTGGCAGTAATAGTTATTGCTCCCGTAGCATTGAGGGAAATATTACCTGCTTTTGCTCCCTGCATCCCCAAACCCCTACCAATTCCACTTGCCAGCAGGCTTTCTCCAGAAATCTCTAAATTTTGAGCGTTGATGGCAATATCACCGCCTCCACCAGCTAATACGCTAATTTTGGCTTGATTAATAATAGATACATCACCTCTTTGTCCGCCAGAAGGAAAGCTTAAACTTCCACCTTCATCGATAGTAATTGTTCCCTCGCCTGCCAAACCTCCCACCTCGATTCGACCTCCAGGCGCTTGCAAAATACCGCCATCGATGATTACATTTCCTCCCAGAATTGCTAATGTATTTCCTTTGTTAACTCCGAGAGATTTTGACTCGGTATCAAATGATTCTGTTGCACCTGGTAAACCTTGCACGCGAATCGGGTTTACTGTATTGCCATATTGCAAGCCAATGGGTACGCTAATTGTTAATAAGGGCGAATTTTGATTATTGGTAGCGCTAAACTGCGTGCCGTCGGAAAAAATTAAACTACTCGCGGTACTGGCAAAAAACGATCCGCCGATACTTAAACTGGCATTTGGGCCAAAAATAATCCCACTCGGATTGAGTAAAAATAAATTAGCTCCCCCATTGGCTCGAATTAACCCGTCAATATTAGAAACTGAACCGCCAGTGACGCGACTAAAAATATTTTGAATATCGGCAGCGTTGTTAAAAAATGCCTCGCCGCCTGTGGGAACGGAAAATTCCCGAAAGCTATGAAATAGATTATTTCCCGCTCGGTTGCCTTGCTCAATTGTAAAATTTTGGTTATTCTCCGTTGTCACATTTGTAGATAAGCTTCCATCTGGGGCAATTTGGGCTTGGGCTGGACTGCAATTATTTACAATTAAACAGTAACAAGGCAAAGTTAACAATAATTTTGATTTTTTCATTGCTGTAGATTTAAGCCCCGATCTACTCATATTATGTCCGGTTGATTACTAACAATCGGCAGCCGGGACACGGCATTATTAACCTTATAGCGGCTTGCAAGCGAGTGAGGTACACCCACAGCGGTGTGCGGGCACCCTTAAGGGTGCCGCTACACAAACGAAGCGATAACGCTTTCCCTCCTACGGCTGCAATCCGCTGTATCTGTGTCCCTGATATCTTTGATGCAGTGCCCCTACGCAAGGACTCTGTGAGGTTTTTTGATTATGGGCAATTCAACGGACATAATATTAATATTATCATAATAAAAAATTTTTTCGAGTATCGCTCTTTAAGTAGATAAGGGGCTTACGCAAGACGATCCTAGAAACCGGGTTTCTGCGTGGATCTTTAGTTTCTTGCGCGACGATTTTTTATAGAAACCCGGTTTCTTTGCGTAAGTCCTGTAGATAATTAAATTTTCCCATTTTTCAACTTTTTAACGGCTAGGGCATTGCATTGGTATTAGCCCAGAATTATGAGGCGTAACAGTGGGTGGGTTAGCAACAAGAACGACCTGTCCTTTATTATTAATTACCCATCCTTGCGCCTCTACGATTTCACTAATTTGTTCTGGTTCTTTTTTTCTACCTTGCTCATTTCTTCTCCTAGTTTCCTGCCTCTCAGAATTTATTTCAACTAAATTCACTACATATGCATTATCGTTCAAAGGTTCGGTGGGACTGGGTGGCAAACCGCCGCGCCCCGTCACAAAAAATGAGCTTTCTTGTGCTTCAGGAGAACACCTTCTATCGATCAATCCAGTAATATCAACTACTGTTTGGGGTAATTCAATTAAACCGGAACTGGGGTCAACATCGGGAGTATTTAATTCTACCGTTCCGCTTAACTCTGGCCCCCCAGCTTGAGAAATAGCAGTAATATCGCTGTTTGAAGTTCCTTCTGTGCGCGATTGAGCGCCAAAAATACCCTGTGCTGCAATCGAAACTCGACCTCCCCTGCCTTCAAAAGCATTGGCGGTGATGTCGCTATTTTCTAATGCCACTAAGATGGGGGTGTTAATTGTAATATTGCCTCCGTCTCCGCCTGCACCTTTGCTACCAGCAGAGGTGGAAATATTACTATTGCGACGCAATACGATTAAATCTCGCGCTTCTAATCCGATATTTCCACCATTTCCGGATGCGGTTTGGGCGGTAATAGCTGCACCTTTGTCAATATTAATAGAACGGGCACTAACATTAATATCGCCGCCTTTCCCTGCACCTCGATTATTGACAAATAAACCGCTGGCTGGGCCATCTTGGTCGATAGTTAAACTGGCTATTTCTGGATTAAATTTCTGGGCAATGGTATCAAATCGTTGTTGATAGGTAGGGTCGCTCCCAGAAATTGCGATCCGGTCTTTGGCAATTACTGTAACGCTGCCCGCACTGCCACTATTGAAAGCGCTGGCAAGAATTTGCCCCCCTCCAGTAAGTCGTAAATTATTAACTTCGACTGCGATATTGCCTCCGGTTTCACTACTCCGCGTGGTCGCAGCAATAACGGCTCCATCAGTGATTTGTAAGTTGTTAGTATTGACGAAAATGTTGCCACCAGCGCCGCTCTTAGCTGTATTACTATTAGCAAATAGCCCGCTGGAACTGCCGCTTAATACGTTACCTTTCTCGTCAAAAGATAAGGGCGCAACGCCAGAAAGGACGATAGAATCCGAGGCATTTACATCGATGTTACCCGCACTTCCAGCGCCAAATGTGACCGCTTGTATAGCAGAACCCCCGGCTACGAATAAGGTTTGAGTTTGAATTTCTATATCTCCACCTGCACCGATGCCATAAGCGCTGGTACTCAGTTTTGATTGGCCTGATAAAGAAATTGCTTTGGCGTCTACAGCAATAAATCCCAATCCCGAGGGGTTTTGTTGAAAATCTATTGCTGATTTGCCAAAACTTTCAGCGGTGATTTGACTGAATTCATCTAGAAATAAAGCGTTGCCAGCTTTGATAAATATATTGCCAGCAAAGCCGCCTGCTTCATCTTTTAGTTCGGTAAAAGTATCGCTAAAAATATTGCTATTAGAGACGGAAATATTTTCTTTAGCTTCTACTGTAATGCTGCCAGCATTGCCACCAAAAAAGTTGCTGCTTTCTAGGGAAGCATCGTTGGTTAATTGAATTGATTGGGATGCGATCGCAATACTCCCAGCGTCTCCTTCCGCACTTACTGAATTAGTCAAAATCCGGCTATTATCAATCGCGACGTTACCATTAGCTTTGATACTTATGCTGCCTGACTCCCCGATACCCAAAGTTGAAGAGTCTATCTTTGATGCGTTGATAATTGAAACGGAATCTGCGATAATATTAATACTCCCTGCCGCACTAGCTCCTTTGGTATTAGTACTAATTTCAGCTAGCTCAAATATCACATTTTTACCTTTAATTTCGATGATGCCCAACCCAGTATTCTCAGCATTTCTTTCACTACCCCCAAAGCTGTCCGCGGTAACCTGGCTATTAAAAACATAAACCCCATTCCCCGCAGTAAAACTTATGATTCCAGCAAATCCCCCGCCGGAGCTTATTTCATCGTTAAAGGTATCGCTGAAAATTTTACTGTTAATAATTGAAACTTTATTCCCGGCGTCTAGAGTAACGCTTCCAGCATTACCGCCGACAAAGTTGCTACTTTCCAAAAAAGTGTTGTCACTTATAAAAATTGAACCCTCAGATTTGATGCTGATATTGCCTGCATCGCCCTTTGCTCCTAAAATGGCACTGCTTTTGATGTCGCTGCCGGTAATAGTGACGGTATCGCGGGCGTTAATTGAGATGATTCCAGCGTTTCCGGAGCCATTTTCGGTGCTGGTTTGTACTCGCGTATTATCGCTGAGGGCAACTGATTTCCCTTCAATAAAAATGATGCCGCCATTACCCGTCGAGTTATCTTTTACTTGACTGTTTATATCAGTTTTATTGATTGCGATCGCACCGCCAGCCTCGATCTCTACAATCCCCGCATCTCCAGCACCAAAACTATCGCTGGAAATGGCGCTACTCGTAATATCAATTTTATCTGTGGCTGTCAGTTTAATGTACCCAGCATCCCCATCACCTCTAGTTGTGGTTCTCAAGCCAATGGGAGTATTTTGAATCATCGAAATCGCACCAGCTTCAATGGTGATAGTACCCCCATTTCCGGTAGCGTTTTCAGGTACTTCGCTGGTGATTTGGCTATTAAATATACTCACCAAACCATTAGCCTGTACGAGAATATTCCCAGCATTTCCCCCGCCCAAAGGAGCCTGAAAAATATCGCTCTCAAGTTTGCTTTCTACAATCGCAACACTGTCTTTAGAATAAATCTCAATGTTCCCGGCGTTGCCAAGTCCAGTGGTAATGCTATCTACATTAGTACCGTTGGTTAAGGAAACAGAATTGGCTGTAATAATCAGGTTGCCTCCGTTTCCTTGCCCAAAGGTTCCCGTACTCAAAGAAGCCGTCTCTGTTGTGAAAGTTAACCCGGCTTTAATAATAATATCGCCGCCGTCGCCAATCGCTGCTGGTTGCTCGTCAAATGCTGGATTGACATTATTTTCAATCCGGCTGGCAGTAATAGCGATCGCTCCCGTAGCATCAATTAAAATATTACCTGCTTTCGCCCCCTGGTTTCCCAAACCCGTAGCAATTCCCGTCGTTAGCAAACTCTCAGAAATTTCTAAATTCTGAGCATTAATCGCGATATTACCGCCACCGCCAGCCAATACGTTAATTCCAGATTTATTAATAATAGATATATTGGCCCTTTGCCCGCCAGATGGAAAACTTAAACTTCCATTTTCATTAATTGTAATTGTTCCCTCGCCTGCCAAACCTCCCAGCTCGATTCTGCCTCCAGGTGCTTGCAAAATGCCGCCGTCAATTATGACATTTCCCCCGATAATTGCTAATGTATTTCCCGGATTTACTTCTAGTATATTTAAGTTACTATCAAAGCCTTTCGTTGTTCCTACTGCTTCTATTTGCCTCGCACCTTGCACGCGAATTGGTGCGGCTTTAGCACCATATTGCAAGCCTACGGGTACGTTAATTGTTAATAAGGGTGAATTTTGATTATTAGTAGCGCTAAACTGCGTACCGTCAGAGAAAATTAGGCTGCTTGCCGTACTGGCAAAAAACGATCCACCGATATTTAACCTGGCATTTGGGCCAAAAATAATGCCACTCGGATTGAGTAAAAATAAATTAGCTCCTCCATTGGCTCGAATTAGCCCGTCAATATTAGAAATTGAACCGCCAGTGACTCGACTAAAAATATTTTGAATATCGGCAGCGTTGTTAAAAAAAGCTTCGCCGCCTGTGGGAACGGAAAATTCACGAAAGCTGTGAAATAGGTTGTTTCCCGCTCTGTTACCATTATTAATGGTAAAATTGCGATTGTTCTCCGTCGTAACGTTTGTAGATAAGCTGCCGTCTGGGGTTATTTGTGCTTGGGCTGAACTCCAATTATTTACAATTAAACAGCACAAAGGCAAAGTTAATAATACTTCTCTTTTGTTCATACCTATACGCTCAAGCCCATAGCTATTTAAGCTTAGCATATTTAGGTAACATTGGAAGTTAAAACATTGTTGGTATTCGGTTTGTTATACCAACAATTTGTTATAATTTTGCCCTAATAAACTTTGCCAAATCTATTTATTTCGGGCATGAAAATCGAGATTTATGGTGAAAGCAAGAGCGGATTCAATTTCTCGATCGGACAGTTGAACAAGAGTAGGAAATTGATGTAGATGCACGCTGGCTAAAAAAGTTTAGTATTTGGTGTTGTTGTTGGGATTGGAGCGTCAGGGCGCAACGGGATTTGACCCAGTTATACTTTCTGAAGTACAGCAATCAATTAACGGCTTATCTGCGATTTCTTTCAGTCCGGCAGACTCTAAAAGTTGTTTCCAGTCAGCAGTAATGGTGGTATTGTTAGCAGCAGAACGCCGTATGGCTGCGAGAGCCGTCAAAGTATCGTACCATAGGCCATTTTGGGCGTATATATTTGGGCGATCGCGCTCTTTTGCTTGCTGTAATTGTCTCTGCAAAGTTTGACTTGGTTCAATTCTCTCAACCATCATGCGATCGACAAAAATTCGCTTGCCGGAATTGCATACTAAATCAAAGTACCAGCGATAAGTTTTGCCAGTTTCTAGAGGGGTAGCGTTGGCAGGAAAGCTAATGCTAACAATTCCAGCTTTTCCAGGTAGGTCGATCTTTGCTGCGTAAACAATTTCTTCGCTTTCATCTTTTAAAATCAGCTCTGCTTTTTGTGCAGAAGTGGCAGGAACGTACACAAAAAATGTCGGACGTTCTGCTACTGTTAAGGCCAAACTATTAATTGGCATTACAGCTGTTAGAGGCGGATTTGGTGTTGTTTCGCCCTCGGCACAAGTGCCTTCGTTGCGGGTTCCTGCGCCTTCTGTATTAGCGGGTGTGCCTCGATTGGGTGGAGTCCAATTAATTGCCACCTCTTGAGATGGCGATCGCATACCCTGTGCCCAAGTTGCCAAGGGTGAGCCGATGAATAATTCTAAGGTTATGGCTATCGAAACTGTTGCCAAATTGCGGTAGGAATGCATTGCCATACTCAAACTCGGATAACCCAATGGTGAACTGTTGTATATAAACTAACTACGTTCTACAATAACCAAATTCCAGAAAAGCGGCGAACAGCTAATTACAAAAACGCACAGGATATGACAAAAAGTTTTTTGGCTGCATTAAAACTGAGTCCAGTTATTGCGGCAAACATCATATTGATGGGTAGCAATGCTCTGGCTAGTTTCTCAATCTCAAGTTTAGATGACGCTCCTTCTTATGAATACCAGGGAATTGACGCAGAATCCAAACTAATTTGTTCCCATTCTTCCTCAATACTATATGCCCAAGTTACCTCAGTTTCTCAATTATCTGACGTCCAGTCAACAGATTGGGCGTTTCAAGCATTACAATCTCTGATCGAGCGCTACGGGGTGATTGCGGGTTATCCGGATGGTATGTTTCGCGGCAACCGCGCCATGACGCGCTACGAATTCGCCGCCGGGTTAAATGCAGCGTTAGTTCGCATCAACGAGTTAATCGCAGCAGGATTGAAAGAGCGGGTGTCCGAAGAAGATTTAGCCACGCTGCAACGGTTGCGAGCTGATTTTGCCCCCGAATTGGCAACTTTGACCGGCAGGATCGATCGGTTAGAATCTCAAACTGCTCAATTGGAGGCCAATCAATTTTCTACGACGACTAAGTTAACGGGATTTATTAATTTTAATTGGGATGGCGCGATCGCACCTGGTAATACCCGAGTTGAAAGAATCGATCCTACAGATAGTTCCAGTATCCCACGGCGAGGCAGCGACAACCGTCCCATCGTCACAAAAGTAAAAGATGACCCCAATATCACCTTCAGTTACTTAGCTGGTTTATTTCTCACCACTTCCTTCACGGGAAAAGATACCCTAGCAACCAGTTTGTTGGCGGGAAATGGCAACTCATCTAGCAATGCTTATACCTCCGCAGGTTTATCCAACACCTTTGGAGTGCCGCTATTAGATTTAACTCCCAGCGCAACTCCCAGCGATTTGGTTTTGGGAGAGCTTTTTTACTCATTTCCTATCAGTAATTCCTTGCAATTTACAATCGCACCGCTATTTTTTTGGCTGCGTTACTTTGATACTAACGCTTTCACTTCTGCATTTGGTCGCGGTGCAGGTGGTTTCAACACTTTTGGCAGCACGCTGATTCAAGATTTGGGACGAAGTACTGGCGCTGTGATGCTGTGGAGAATTAACGAACAATTTGACTTTCGCGTTGGCTATGCTGCCAACACTGATGCGGCAAACCCTACGAGAGGGATATTTGATAGCACCCGCGCCGTTACTGCACAGTTAACTTACTCGCCGATTCGGAATATTAATTTGCGCTTTCTTTACGACTACTCAATTATTAAACCAATAGATGGGCAAATTAGAAATAAACCGATTATCGGCATAGCTGATGACGGGTTTGGTGGGGCGTTAGATGATGCTACGGCTAATAGTTTTGGATTTAATTTTGATTGGTTAGTTACGTCTAAATTTGGCATTTTTGGACGCTATACTTACTCGCATACTCACTTAAACCCGGTGGCGGATGGCTTAGATAACGGCAATCTCAGGGCGCAGTCTTTTCAAGTGGGGGTTGCTTTCCCGGATTTAGGAAAAAGAGGCGCTTTAGCAACTTTGACTTACGTCCAGCCGTTTGATATTTTGGCAGGGCGTAAGTTTCTCGTCTCAGGTGGAGGTGATGGGGCGACTCAGTTTGATATCGAGGCAACTTATTACTATCCGGTGACGAATAATATTGCGATCGCTCCTTACTTTTACATTACTGGAAATGCGAATAATTTTGACGATAACCCCTTAATCTATTCCGCAACCGTGCAGATGCAATTTTCCTTCTAAGTAGTTGTGATTGTAGGGGCGGGTTTTACCAGATACTTTTGATGCCAAGCGAATTGTGTTGATAAACCCGCCCCCTGGACGATGCTGGATCGGGAATGTTCTGAGTAGGGAGAGCGATCGCATTCACATCCCCTCTCTATTATACGTAGATTCTCGTAAAAACTAGGTAGAACAAATACTTGTACGGGGGTTATACTGGTATTATTACCCAAATTGCCAAGATTGATTAAATAACACTCCCAGTTGAGGGTCTAGAAAAATGAAGCTTAAAATTATAGCCACCACATTATTATTAGCCGCTACCCTGGGTTTCGTAGCCCCAGTCAAAGCTGAAACTTCAACTCCCGTGCAACAATTACTAGAAACGAGACAAGGTGCAGGTTTAAACCTGCGCGGCGTTAATCTCAGCGGTGCTGACTTGTCAAACATTGATTTTAGAGGCGCTAATTTAAGCGGTGCTAACTTAAGCGGCGCTAACTTGAGCAATGCTAACTTAAATGGTGCTAACTTAAGCGAAGCTAATTTAAGCAATGCTAACCTCAGCGGCGCGAATCTAACTGTGGCTAATTTAGCCAATGCCAATTTAACCAAAGCCACGCTAACAAACGCTAAATTAAATGCCGCAAACCTCAGCGGTGCTGAAGTAGTTGAAGCTAATTTAAGGGATGCTGACTTATTTAGAGCCAATCTCAATCGTGCTAACCTGCGAGGAGCAGATTTACTCAATGCCAATCTCAATGCAGCCAATTTGTTTGGCGCTAATTTACTCGGCGTTAGAGGGGCAAATTTAACCAATGCGGCTGGATTTCCTCGATAGCTGAAATCTCAGTATTTATACGAACTTTACCAGAAACCGGGTTGCTTAAAGAAACCCGGTTTTTTTCGGCTACCAGTTTAAAGCGGGACAAGCAAAACAAAAAAATTCACCTCCCTTGTCCCCCTTGTCTTCCTTGTCCCCCTTGTCCCCCTTGTCCCCCTTGTCCCCCTTGTCCCCCTTGTCCCCCTTGTCTTCCTTGTCCTTTTTTGGGGGTGATAGTGCGAGGCGTTTGGTGGGAAGACTAAAGCCAAGCGTTATCTAAGGAAAAAATATGAAACTCGGAACTTTAGCTGCTGTAGTATTACCGCTGTTTTTGGGTATGGTAACTCCCGCTAAAGCTGAATCTCTCAGTCCGATTCAGCGTTTGCTGGCAACTAAACAGTGTCAGGGATGCGACTTAAGCGACGCCAATCTTGCCGGTACCGATCTGAGCCACGCTGACTTGCGCGGGGCAAATTTAAATCAAGCTAATTTATCAGGCGCTAATTTGTTTGGTGCTAATTTATCTAATACTAATCTGACTAACGCCAATTTAATCAACTCTAATCTATTCGAGGCTAATTTATCAAATTGCAACCTGGATCGGGCTAATTTATCTAATGCGAATTTGAGTTTAATTAATTTAACAGGTGCTAATTTGAACGGGGCTAATTTAAGTAACGCCAATCTGGGAATAGCAAATTTGAGCGAGGCTAATTTACGCCAAGCTAATCTGAACGGGGCTAATTTAATCGGTGCTAATCTCAAGAGTGTCAGCATGGATGGGGCAAATATGCAAGGCGCAAATATTGATTACGCTAGTTTGAATCAAGATAATCTAGTTGGAAAAAAAGAGGATAATTAACGTAATTTGCTAATTGCTAATTGCTAATCGCTAATCTAGGGTTTTACTGATATTAGCTATTAACCATTAGCTATTAGCTCCTATGCATGAGATAACTAGAAATTTGAATTAATTAATCTTTTTATCGTTGACTTAGAAACCCGGTTTTTCAAAAAAACCGGGTTTCTGAGCCAGGTTGGTCGAAAAATTACCCTTCGGTGTACCCAAAATCGTGCGGATTTCCCGAGCGGCCTTTGGATATCTGTTTTAGAACGTTATTCAATGAGGCATTAACTATGGAAACCGCTCAAGTTAACCAACCCGTTTTGCGATTGGGTTCGACTGGTCCAGCCGTAAAAGAGTTACAAAAATTATTACAGCAAAGAGTTCCGATTATCTCTAATCTTAAGGTTGATGGCATTTTCGGTGAAGTCACGAAAATGGCAGTGGAAGTGTTTGAATACCGCGTTTTTCTCAAGCGCGATGGTATTGTTGATGCCAAAACCTGGAAAGCACTCTACGCGGGTAAGCGGGATGACCTTCCCGTGCTGCGTCGCGGTAGTCGCGGTGATGATGTGGCAAGGGTTCAAGATGTTCTAAAATTTTCTGTCATTACTGCTGAATATATGGGTTTTGATGGCTACTACTTTGGTGTTGTTGACGGCGATTTTGGCGCGAAAACCGAAGCGGCAGTCAAAGCGTTTCAGAAGGATCGTGAATTAGTGGTAGACGGAGTGATTGGCGCTAAAACTTGGGAAGCTTTGATGGAATTAGCTGCTATCATCAGCCACATCGGTTTTTAGGTGGATACAGAAACCGGGTTTCTATGAAATGCCAAACGACTAAAGTCGCGGCTACACAAACAGAGCAACGCCTCCGCGGGCTATAAAATAAAGGGGGTTTAGAACCCGGATTTGGTATCAGTCCTTTACATGTAACGTCTGGAAGCAAAATGATATGAAAGTTTACGCTCTAAACCAGGTTTGGAGCGTAATTTTATTTCATTTGGTAGAGTTGTTCCAACTGGCTTGGGCGCTAGCTTAGGAAGTAGATGACCATTAGTAGGCATCCCAAGGGTAGCTGGTCACGCGCTAGCTAGATAGGAATAAACCATGCAAGATCTGATTCAAGCTGTGTTTAACAACAGCGATGAAAAAACGGCGCTGTTTCAGTTGATCGGCGTCTTAAGCACTTCAGGAAAGCGGTACTTCTTGCGAAACGAGATTCTGCACGCTTTTGCCGACTACTGTCAGCAATATCAAAAACCTGCCTATTTTTACCACTCTTCTGCTTTAGGCAAACTTATCCATAGCACTCACGAGATTTTGCTGGAGGATGAAAGTATTTGGTTGCTGGTTCGTCCTTGGATTGCATCGCAACAACTGTGGCGATTGACTGGGGATTTGAGCAGTTTTGCACCAGAGACGGTAAGGGGATGGTTGGATGCGCGCGATCGCACTGTCAACCGCTACCAACCTCATATTTTAGAACTAGACTTTCACCCCTTTTATAAAGGTTCCCCCGTTATCGACGATCCTAGAAATATCGGTCAAGGTTTAACCTTCCTCAATCGCTATTTTTGCGACAAATTATTAACCGAACGTCAATTTTGGCTAGAGGCATTGTATAGCGTTTTGCAGCGACATCAGTACGATGGCGTAGAGTTGATGATCGGATCTAGTATCCACTCTGGTAACGAGTTATCCCAACAAGTTAAAGTAGCGCTAAAATTCCTCAGCACTTTACCCGCAGAAGAACCTTACGAAAAGTTTCATCCCCAATTGCAACAACTCGGTTTTGAACCTGGATGGGGTAATAATGCTTCTCGGGTGCTGGAAACTTTCCAACTACTTAATCGACTGGCAGATAATCCAGAACCTGCTATTTTAGAAGCTTTTGTTTCTCGCATTCCGGCATATTTCCGCATCGTTCTAGTTTCGATCCACGGTTGGGTTGCACAAGATGATGTTGTCGGACGATCCGAAACAATGGGTCAAGTTGTTTATGTCCTCAACCAAGCTCGCAGTTTAGAACATCAACTAAAGGAAGATATTAAACTTTCTGGATTGGACTTTTTTGGGATTAAACCGCAAGTTGCGATCCTGACTCGCCTGATTCCCAACTGCGAAGGCACCCAGTGTAACTTACGTCTAGAAAAAGTTGAAGATACCGATAACGCCTGGATTTTGCGCGTGCCTTTCCGCGAATTTAATCCTAAAGTTACCGGAAGCTGGATTTCTAAATTTGAAATTTGGCCTTATTTAGAGACTTTGGCTTTGGATGCCGAAACCGAACTAATCAAACAACTGGGAGGACGGCCTAATTTAATCATTGGTAATTATACAGATGGCAATTTAGTTGCGTTTCTCCTGGCGCGTCGGTTGAAAGCAATTAATTGCAATATTGCCCACAGTTTGGAAAAAACAAAATACTTATTTAGCGACCTTTATTGGCAAGAAATGGAGGAACGCTATCACTTTTCCGCCCAATTTACTGCCGATCTAATCGGGATGAATGCAGCGGATTTTATCGTTACTTCATCTTATCAGGAAATTATGGGGACGCCGGATACTATCGGGCAATATGAATCTTATAAATCTTTTACGATGCCGCAGTTGTTTCATGCAATTGATGGGATTGATTTGTTTAGTCCTAAGTTTAACGTCGTGCCGCCTGGGGTGAATGAAAGTTATTTCTTCCCTTATACGGAAAGGCGAGATGAAAATCTGCACGCGCACGTCGAGGAGTTGCTGTTTACTCGTTCTGATTATCGCATTCTCGGTTATTTGGAGGAGCCGAAGAAACGCGCTATATTAGCGATCGCTCCCGTTACTTCAATCAAAAACCTCACGGGTTTGGTTGAATGTTTCGCTCAAAACCAGAAGTTACGCGATCTTTGCAATTTAATCCTAATTACGGGCAAGTTGCATTTATCGGAAGCTGCTAATGCGGAAGAATCTGGGGAATTGGAAAAACTCCATTATACCATCGAGCGGTATCGCCTTCACGGTCGCATCCGTTGGTTGGGAATGCGTCTTTCTAATGCCGAACTTGGTGAAGCTTATCGCATTATTGCCGATTATCGCGGGATTTTTGTTCACTTTGCTCGGTTTGAAGCGTTTGGATTGACGATTTTAGAGGCGATGTTTTCTGGGTTGCCTACTTTTGCCACTCAGTTTGGCGGCAGTTTGGAAATTATTCAAGATGGGGAGAATGGGTTTCACATCAATCCTACGGATTTGGAGGGGAGTGGGGATAAGTTGGTGAATTTTCTCAGCAAGTGCGATGTTGAGCCGGAATATTGGGAATATATATCAGAACGGGGGATTAAGCGGGTTCGCGAGGGTTATAATTGGCGATCGCACGCTGCAAAAATGCTTTTGTTGGCTAAGGTTTATGGGTTTTGGAATTATGTTTCGCAGGAGAATCGGGAGGCTTTGTGGCGCTATTTGGAGGCTTTGTTTTTCTTGCTTTATAAACCGAGGGCGGAAAATATTTTGCAACAGCATTGGCATCGGTGGTAGTTGGTTTTAAACGAACCGCAGAGACGCAGAGGACGCAGAGGGAAGAGTAGGGAAAGTTTATAGGTGATGGATGTTATGGGTGGTTTTCAGGGTTTTGGTTATGAGCAATGGATGTTAGTTGAAGGGCAGTTTGTTGCTGAGAAACTGCATTCGTTGGAAACTGTTTTTACTATTGGGAATGGGTATGTGGGAACGCGGGGTGGTTTTGAGGAGGGTTATCCTCGTGGATGGTCGGCAACTTTGATTCACGGGGTGTATGATGATGTGCCGGTTGTTTATACTGAGTTGGCTAATTGTCCTGATTGGTTGCCGCTTTTGGTTGTGGTTGATGGGGAAAGATTTGGTTTGGATAAGGGGGAGGTTTTAAGTTATCGCCGTCAGCTTGATTTGCGTCGCGGTGTTCTCAGTCGTTATGTGCGTTGGCGCAGTCCTGGTGGGAAAATAATTGATATTCTGTTTGAACGGTTTGCTAGTTTTGCTGATAAACACGTTCTTGGCGTGCGGTGTCAAGTTACTCCTGTGGGTTGTGCGGCGGGGATTGAGGTGCAGGGGAGTATCAATGGATACAGTGAAAATCAAGGTTTTAATCATTGGGAGTTGTTGAATCAAGGTAAGGAAGATAAGGGAATTTGGTTGCAGGTTCGCACTCGCAGTTCTCGGATTGAACTGGGTATGGCTTGCGAGATGAGGGTTTCGGGGGCTGAAACTGTTTTGGAAACGAGTATGGTTCCCGGTTATCCGACTTTGTCGGCTCAGTTTTCGGCGGTGTCGGGACAAACTGTGACGGTTGATAAATTGGTGACGGTTTTTACTTCTAGAGATGTGGAAAATCCTGTCAATGAAGCGCGTGGGAAATTGGAAGAATTATGGGAATGGTCGGTGCTTTTAGATAATCATAAAAAAGCTTGGGATGATGTTTGGGAAAAAAGCGATATTGCGATTGAAGGGGATATAAAAGCGCAATTGGCGGTGCGGTACAATTTGTTTCAATTGTTGATTGCTGGTTCTAAGTTTGACGATAGGGTTAGCATTCCGGCGAAAACTTTGTCGGGGTTTGGTTATCGCGGGCATGTTTTTTGGGATACTGAAATTTTTATTCTGCCTTTCTTTATTTATACGCAACCTGCGATCGCACGCAATTTATTAACTTACCGTTACCGCACATTAGCGGGGGCGAGGCGCAAGGCTGTACATTACGGGTATAAGGGGGCAATGTATGCGTGGGAAAGTGCGGATACGGGGGATGAAGTGACGCCGCGATGGGCGATGCCGAACGATCCTTATGCCGACGATATCAGGATTTGGTGCCGCGATCGCGAGATTCACATCAGTGCGGATATTGCCTACGGTGCTTGGTTTTATTGGCAAGCAACTAAAGATGATGAATGGATGCGCGATTGTGGCGCTGAAATTATCCTGGATACCGCTATCTTTTGGATGAGTCGCGTTGAGTGGAATCCCAAGCAAGAACGTTACGAATTGCGCGAGGTAATTGGCGCCGATGAATATCACGAACACGTGAATAATAATGCTTTTACTAATAGAATGGTGCAGTGGCATTTGCAGCGAGCAATTTTTATTTATGAGTGGTTGGGTAAAGAATTTCCGGAAAAAGCAGCGGAACTAGAACAAAAATTGCAACTGACGCCGGAAAGAAGCGATCGCTGGCAAGATATTGTGCAAAATATCTGGATTCTCTACGATGAATCCACCAAGATAATCGAACAATTCGAGGGCTTTTTCCAATTAGAAGATATTAATTTAAACGATTACGAACCCCGAACCAAATCAATGCAAGCTATTTTGGGTATCGAGGGCGGAAACAAGCGCCAGGTATTAAAGCAACCAGATGTTTTGATGTTGCTTTATTTAATGCGACAATCGCAAGAGTTTCCCTACGACGCAGAAACTTTGCAGAAAAATTGGGACTATTATGCACCGCGTACTGATATTACCTATGGTTCCTCCCTCGGACCAGCAATTCATGCCATTTTAGCTTCCGATTTAAATAAAACCGCAGAAGCATACGAACGCTTTATGCAAGCAGCAATGGTAGATCTAGAAGATGTCCGAGGGAATGCCGCCGATGGCATACATGGCGCCAGTGCCGGAGGCATTTGGCAAGCAGTTATTTTCGGATTTGGCGGCATTCAATTTGTCGGAGATCAACCCATCGCCAACCCACATTTACCCCCCGGATGGACGCGCTTAAAATTCAAATTGCACTGGCGAGGTAAATGGCATGAATTCGATTTGCATCCCTTCGTAGAGACTGGAGAAGTAATTACTTCTACTTCGTTATCTTCGTTATCCCAGTAAACCTACTCTATCTCTATTCTCCTCCTCTGCGTTCTCTGCGCCTCTGCGGTTCAATAAAACCAAACCTACCCAATCAGCAAACATATGAACGTAACAGAACCAGAAAACCAATACATTACCAATAATCCCTCCGAAATCCGAGGAGTTATTTTCGACTTAGATGGCGTTCTTACAGATACAGCAGAATATCACTATCGCGGATGGCAAAAACTGGCGGATGAAGAAGGACTGCCATTCAATCGAGAAGCAAACGAAGCACTTCGAGGAGTTTCCAGACGCGAATCCCTCATGCATATTATTGGAAATAGACACTACTCCGAATCAAAAATTCAAGAAATGATGGATCGCAAGAATCGTTATTATGTGGAATCGATTGAAGATATTACGTCGAAGGATTTGTTTCCAGGTGTTTTGCAACTGTTTGACGATTTAAAACAAGCAGGAATTAAAATTGCCATTGGATCGGCGAGTAAAAATGCCCGCACGGTGGTGGAAAAACTGGGAATTGGGGATAAAGTGGATGCGATCGCAGATGGTTACAGTGTAGATCGTCCTAAACCCGCTCCCGATTTATTTTTATTTGCAGCAAACTTATTAGGATTGCAACCTGCACAATGCGTGGTGGTAGAAGATGCCGCAGCAGGCGTAGAAGCTGCTTTAGCAGCGGGGATGTTTGCAGTGGGAATTGGTCCAGAATCGCGGGTAGGCGCGGCGCATGTGGTGTTACCGGGTTTCTCAGGTGTGCGTTGGGTTGATTTGCAAGCTAAATTGAGTCGCGCCAAGTTAGGAATAGCAAGAGAGACGAGGGAGAATTAAGAACTCATTAAGGAAGAATTTCAGTCCATTTTAATGGACTTTCGCTATTAGCCCTGCACTCAAGTGCAGGGCGGGTGTGGACTACACGAGGATTGATTCGCCAACAGCATGATTAATTTCCGGGCGGGTTTTCGGTTTGGCGCAAAATCTTCTATTCGGTAAGATTGCGTACATCTCAAGGTTCCCAAAAACGGCTATTCTATCTAAAGATAGATGCGGTTTGCCGCGACACCGCTGCGTAGGGAACCTAGAGAATGAACGATTGGATCGCACACTTAACCACCCATGCCTTGCTTCTGTACAACTTTTTATTCGCCAGTCCTTACTTAGGCGTCAGCGGCGAAACCAGTTTTTACGCACAGTCACTCAACGCACAACCAGCCGTTGAAACCATCGCCAGTGCAGATAGTTACTTTTTAGATAGAAGAAACGAAGATTTTCGGCGATTTTACGAGGTAATTAAAGATATCAGCAAGTTAGATGGGTTGTTTACCCTTTATCGCAGCGAGGTAGATGGCAAAATTTATCTGGAAATTAAACCTGAACAACTGAATAAAAATTACCTGGCTACGGTGACTTTAGAATCGGGAATTGGGGAAAGCGGGATTTATAGCGGACTTTCTTTGCAAGATTTTTTGTTTTATTTCCGGCGGGTGAATAACAATTTGCACTTTGCGATTCGGAATGTGAAATTTAGGACAGAAGCGGGGGAACCGGAAATGCGATCGCTCGCTCGTTCTTTCAGCGATTCTGTGCTTTATGCGCTGAAAATCGTCAGCATCAATCCCCATACTAGAGGTATTTTAGTCAGCCTAGATGACTTGCTGTTGCAAGATTTTCCCGGCTTAACTTCTTTACTGAAATACTTTTTGCAAGCCGATTACCGACTCAACTACAACAAATCCTATTTTGGCGATGTCCAAAGCTTTCCTTTGAATTTAGAAATTGACTCGATTTACAATTTTGAGTCAGAAGACGGAGCCAATTTAGTTACTTTACCCGATAGCAGGGCGCTGAGTTTAAAAGTGCATTACAGTTTCTCCCAATTGCCGGGAAATAACGGTTATACTCCCAGATTGGCAGACGATCGCATCGGCTATTTTATTACAGCATACCAGCAATTTTCTACCGAGACTCGCACCGAACCTTTTGTGCGTTATATCAATCGCTGGCGTCTCGAACCTTTAGATCCAGACGCGCCTTTATCTCCCCCGAAACAGCCGATTGTATTTTGGCTTGAAAATGCGGTTCCGATAGAATACCGCGCCGCGATTCGCGAGGGTGTTTTGATGTGGAATAAAGCATTTGAGCAAGCTGGATTTCAAAATGCAATCGAAGTGCGGCAAATGCCAGATAATGCGGATTGGCATCCAGCAGACGTGCGTTACAATACCATCCGCTGGTTCAATTCGATGGATGCCAATTTTGCCAGGGGAATGTCTCGCGTTAACCCGCTAACCGGGGAAATTTTGGATGCAGATATTATCGTCGATAGCAACATGGTGCGGATAATTCAGCAAGAATATAACGCGCTGATGGAAACGAATAATCCTCTGTGCGAAAATGCTTTAAACATGGATAATTCAGGTGTCGCATCCCGGTTTCAGCAAGTTTTAGAATCAAACCATTACTGCTACGGAATCGAATCTGCTAAACAAGCAGGGATGGGGGCGCTGGCACTGTCGATGTTGCCAAATGCGACGCCAAATAATGAACTAAAAAAGGAGTATTTGGATCAATATATACGTTCTCTGATCGCCCACGAAGTCGGGCATGTGTTGGGTTTGCGTCACAACTTCCACGGCAGCACGATGTTAGCACCATCAGAGTTAAACGACATTGAAATAACTCACAGCAAAGGGTTAGTCAGTTCGGTGATGGACTACCTTCCCGTCAACCTCGCCCCGCCTGGAATCCAGCAAGGAGATTATTACCCAGCAATAGTTGGCCCTTATGACGAATTGGCAATAAAATACGGTTACAAACCGAACCCGGATGCGATTGAAACCCTCGTTCCCCAAACCGAAAAACAGGAGATAGAACAAATTGCACTGGGGTTACCCCAACCCGAATTTGCCTATGCAACTGATGAAGATATTCGAGATATTAATCCCGATGCCAATGTCTGGGATTTGAGTAGCGACGTGCTGGTTTATTCCCAGTGGCAAATGGATAACGCGCGCTTGATGTTGCAGCGGTTGGAAACAGATTATCCAGTCAAAGAGAATTACGGCAAACGAAGAGTTTTATTCGACCAAATTCTGAACTACTATTTCCTCAACGCTAACTTGCTGACGCAATACGTCGGCGGACAATCTTTTAAGCGCAATTATGGGGATGAGGAATTTGCTTTTGTCCCCGTTACTTTAGAAAAACAACGCCACGCCTTGACGAACTTGCAAGACTATGTATTTGCCAAAGAGGCGTTTAATTTCTCACCCGCATTGCTGAATCAATTAGCCCCCTCGCGCTGGTATCATTGGGGGAATCCAATACCTGTATATCGCTTAGATTATCCGATTCACTCGCGGATTTTGATGTTTCAAAGTGGCGTGTTGCGATCGCTTCTAGACGGCGCACGTTTATATCGCATGTTGGATATCGAATTAAAAACAACCCCAGGACAGTCTCTGACAATTCCAGACTTGTTTGAAACGCTGCAAAATAGCATTTGGACAGAAGTTTTAAACGAGGGAGAATTAACGCAAATTTCCAGCATCCGCCGTTCATTGCAACGAGAACATTTGAATATTTTGCTAGCAATGGTGTTGCGGAATAACCATGTCCCCGAAGATGGTCGAACTCTCGCCTGGTATCAGTTGCGCCAATTGCAAAAAACCCTGCAAGTTAGCTTGAAAAAGCAAGGAGAAAACCTCGATATTTACACCAAAGCACACTTAGAAGAAACATGCGATCGCATCGCCAAAGCATTGAACGCACAATTGCAATCTCGGTAATTGGTAATTGCTAATAGGTAATTGGTAATCGGCAGTCAAATCTTGACTATTACTAATTACCATTTTTATGGTAACGGTATCAAATAAACTGGGTTTCTCCACAGAAATCCGGTTTCTTTATCGTCCCAAACCCATTTATAAAGGACTTATCGCCGTTCTCACTTCTACGTTTTTATGTCTCAAATGTTACCCCAGTGTCAGAACTTGCAAGCGCAAGTGGAAACCGTATTGCAATTGTTGCAGCAGGAGGTGTCTTTGCGATCGCAGCAAGACACCTCCCCAGTCCAAGCATCCCTGAGAAAAGCAATTTCCCCCAAATTTGAAATCGTCTTTGCCGGTGCATTTAGCGCGGGGAAATCGATGTTAATTAACGCATTATTAGAACGAGAATTGCTTTACAGCGCCGAAGGACACGCCACGGGTACGGAATGTTACATCGCTTATGCCGAACCGGATCAAGAACAAGTGGTACTGACATTTTTAAGTGAAACAGAAATACAAGAACAAGCGCAAGCATTATGCAAGCGACTGGGATTTTCTGCACCTGCAAATATCAACCAAGCTGAAGTAATCGATTTATTATGTCAGGGATGCGACGCAATTATTCAGCAAGAAGGTGGGGAAAGTAAATCGGATCGGGGGAAACAAGCAAAGGCGTTATTGTTGTTGTTGAAAGGGTATGTGGGAAATAGCGATCGCATCCACGCCATCAATAATTCTACCTATTCGATGGAACAATTTGATTTTTCCAATCTCAAAGAAGCAGCGAGTTATGCGCGGCGGGGTAGCAATAGCGCGGTGTTAAAGCGAATTGAATATTACTGTCACCATCCTTTATTGCAAGATGGGAATGTTCTAATAGATATGCCGGGAATTGATGCGCCGGTAAAGAAAGATGCGGAATTAACTTATCGCAAAATTGAAGATGCAGAAACTTCGGCGGTGGTGTGCGTCTTAAAACCTGCCTCGGCGGGGGATATGACGACAGAAGAAACCGAATTGTTAGAGAAAATGCGGGCAAATTTGGGCATACGCGATCGCGTGTTTTACGTCTTCAACCGGATTGACGAAACTTGGTACAACAGTCAGTTGCGCCAGCGGTTAGACGATTTAATTTTATCTCAGTTTCGCGATACGCCGAGGGTTTATAAAACCAGCGGATTGTTGGGGTTTTATGGGAGTCAGATTAAAGCGACATCGGGAAGCGATCGCTTTGGTTTGGATACGATTTTCGCATCCAGCGTCAAAGGTTTAGACGGAGAAGAAGAAACTCCCCAATTCGTCTATGCTTTTAATAACTATTGCGGCACTTCCCGCAAACTTCCCAGCAATTTTCGGATTTCGATTAACGGTTTCGAGACTCCCAATGAAAATTATGTCCGCATTCTCTCCGAATGGGGAAACCCGCTGATTAAACAACTGATTAACGATAGCGGGATTGAAGAATTTCGCGATGGAATTACCCGCTATCTGACGCAAGAAAAGCGTCCCCAACTGTTTGCGACTTTAGCGGATGATTTGGAACCTTTATGCATCAGCTTGCAGAAACATTATCTTTCCCTCCAGCGGGATTTGGATAGTCAACCCCGCGAAATTGAAGCGATGAAAGCGCAGGAATTGGGAAGGTTGAATCAGGAGTTGCAGCAAGTTGGAAAAGAATTTCGCCAACACATGGCGGAAGAAGTAAACATGGTAGTCACGAATGGTTGTCAAGCGTTTGAAACCGATTTTCAAATGCTGCAATCAAGGATGATTCGTCGCTTGGATGAATTGTTAGATAATTTTTCTGTTCGCGCCGCTTATCAACGCGCCACCCAGAGTCATCCCCGCAATGCTACCGCGCCTTTACTAGCAGTTTTGGTGGAAGCACTTTATTCTTTAGCGAATCAATTGGAAGATATTTTAGTCGAGTCTTCGCAAGAGTTAGCGGCGAACTTTTTCCAATACTTAATCCACCGAATTCGCAAGTCGGAATACTACCGCCATTTGTATCGGTTGTTGGGTAACGACGGGGGGATTGAAGGGGAGTTAAAGTTATTAGAAAAACGGGTAAGTCAGGCATTGGTGAATCAGGCGCGGGTGGAATGCGATCGCTATGTCAGAGAAAGTCCCCGCTTCTACGATGAAGGCACGTTTTCCATCTATCAATTCCGCCAAACATTGCAACAAACATCCCAAGGTTACGATTGTGAAAGCATGGTAGAAGCTGAACCAGCAATCAGGCAATTGTTGAAGTTAGATTTTGAGCCAAAAGTCTCTGCAACTATTAAAAGGACTTTCCGCCAAACGATTAATCAAACGATTAATACTGAGTTATTACCGATGGCGGAGAAACAGGCGGATGAGATTTTGCAGCAATACAATCAAGCGCGTGCTTATTTAGAGCAAACATTGGAAAAGGAAGCAGAGGAAAAGATTGCTCGCAATCGCAGGTTGTTGAGTGAGGTTGAGCAAAAGATTGCTGTTTATAATGAAGCGGTTGCAGGAATTAATAGTTGTTTGGAGGCGATGCAATTGTATGAACGGCAATTGCCTGTCATTGCTGCTAATTTAGCAGGTTTAAATGCTTCTGAATCATTGAGCGTAGAATTATAGCAAGACATAAAGCTCGCCGCCAAACCCGCCCGGAAATTCGCCGCCAAACCCGCCCGGAAATAAATTTCCGGGCTAATAGCGAAAGTCCACTTAAGTGGACTAAATTTGTTTACATTTCCAGTCCTCTTTAGAGGACTTCAGCTATTAGCCAGGGAATTTATTCCCTGGCGGGCTTGTTGGCTATTGTCAAAATTTAATTTTTAAACGATGATATTAAATAGTAACACCTTAGTCACCAGAGGTATACATGGAAGCTGGATTCAAGCCCCTACAAGGAGATGATGACGTATTATTATTTAATCAATCTGGCTCACAAACTATGCTAAAAGTAGGCCAAGTAAGACAAGAAATAAAAGAGAAGTTTTTGCGGATAGTCGAGAAAAATTTCAACTATGGTTGGATGGGAGTGACGCTAGATCAACATTCAAAACCCATGAGTGTTGCAGGAATGTTTAATCAAATTAATTGGATATGTTCGCCCTGTGATGGAATAGCTTGTGAAGTTTTAATTTTAGGGGCTAAAACTTGGCAGAAAGGTAAACTTAGGATTCAAGCAATATTAGAATTTAACCATGCCTTAGATCAAAGAAAATTTTATGATTTTCAAAATAGAAGTCGTCAATATACAATACAATTGCACGAATTAGAAAAAATAGTTGAAATTAAGGTAATGCTTGATTTTTGTAGTGAAGATTCAAAAAATATGCAACCTGAATCGCCACTTGACGATTTGCGTCAGATGCTATGCCAAGAAAACCAACAGTGAAGTTCGCTTAGAGAGCTAGATATAGTCAACTAATTAACCAAAATAACCAATGAGTAAAACAACTAGAATTTCCATTCCTCCAGAAGCGGGTTTAAAATATTATTAGTCCGCGCAGGCGGACGCAAGTTTGTGTAGGCGCGAATTCCATTCGTTAGGCTATTGGCAATCGCAGCTTGGCAAAATCATCGTTTTAAATGATAATATTTTTAGGCAATAATATTTAACAACGAACATGGATGAGCAATTTAAGCCACTGGAAGAAGATGCAGTCGTTACAACTACACCGGACTACCTATTTGGCTTGCGGCATTATACATTTAGAGTAGATGAATTTATACAGGCTGCAATCGTACTATTTACAAATGGTGTATTGAACAGTATGAAAAGTTATACGACAGATCTTCCAAAGAAGTGGTTTCATTATGGATTAGATTGTGAAATTCTTAGCCCAGGTGCTAAAGGCTGGCAAAAAGGTAGAGTCAGAATCAAAGTTATTTTAGAATTTTGCCCCGATGAACCTGAAGTCGAAGAAACACCCCCAAACGAACAGCCAGAAATCAGCGAACCAGAATCATCATTAGACGATCTGCGTCAGCTAATCAACCAAAACAACCATAAAACCAATGAGTAAAACACCCCGAATTTCCATTCCTGCCGAAGTGAGGAAATATGTATTTAACCGCGACAATTACCAATGCAAAAGCTGCGGCAAAACACAGCAAGAAACACAACTCACCGTCGATCATATTATCCCGCTTGCCCGTGGCGGTAGCAATGACATCAGCAACTTACAAACCCTCTGTTACCTTTGCAATCAGCGGAAAAAGCACCACTTTGACGTGCGATTTAGGAGGCATTTTAGTTAGTATGGTTTTGATGTAAAGTGTATCTGATACAATAACTGATAATAGTTGCTAGTATAAAATCAGGAATTAGTGGTTGATATGGAAGGAAACTTTAATTTACAGAACTGCAACGATAATGATGTTTTATCATTCGATCCGGGGACTTACAAAGCTGGGAAAGTTAGACAAGGATTTAAGGAAATTTTGAGGGGTGCATTTGCTCAAACAATTTGTGATTTGTTAAGACAGCATGGATTACAAATAAATCCAGTTTTACAGCGTGGTGCGGGGGGTAAATTTTATAGATATGATTGTAAGTGGTTTGATGAGGGAATGGATTGTGAAATTTTAAAAATTGGTGCAAAAGATTGGCAAAAAGGAAAATTTAGACTAAAAGTTACTCTAGAGTTTATTCCTGATGAACCTGAAGTTGAAGGGAGATCGGCAAATAATGAACAAAAAATCAACGAACCAGAATCGCCACTCGACGATCTGCGTCAAATGCTAAACCAGGAAAATCAGCATTGAAACTCATAAAATCATACCCAATCTCCATTAATTAACACGCACCTTGCCTAACGACTGAAGTCGCGGCTACACAAACAAAGCCTGCCTACGCAGGCTTGTAGAATAAATGTATTAAGGATATCGGATCGCATCCCCCATATCTGCTATATTAATAATCTCCATTTTCAGTAGTAAATCAAAAACATGGCAAGCAACGTCGTCGAAAGAATATATCAATTCAACGAAAACCGCGATGCAGAACTCGTTAAACTAAAATACGAGAGAATGCGCGCTGATGTTTTTACCTTCTTTCGCGGTACTTGCCATTTATTTTACCAAGATTGGCCTCAAGATTCACTGTTAAATCAAGCGCCGCCCGTTTGGAATTGCGGCGACTTGCACCTAGAAAACTTTGGCACTTACAAAGGCGATAACCGATTGGTTTACTTTGATATCAACGATTTTGATGAAGGAGTTCTCGCGCCTTGTACTTGGGATGTGACTCGCCTTGTCACCAGCATTATCGTCGCTTCTCACACTTTAAAGTTAGATGAATCGCAAGCTTTGTGTTTGTGTAATGAATTCTTAGATACTTACGCCAAAACCTTGGCAAAAGGTCAAGCACGCACCGTACATGAAGAAACTGCTAAGGGGATGGTTAAAGAACATTTTGAAAGTTTAGAAAAAAGAAATCGCAAAGATTTCTTAGATAAACGCACGCAAGTAAAAGTGGGGAAACGGCGGTTTATTACTAATGGCGATCGCTTCCGCAAGTGTCCCGACGAACAGCGGGAAAAAATTATCATTTTATTGGATGAATGGGCAGCTAAGCAAGGAAAATTAGAGTTTTTCTACGTGTTAGATGTAGCGCTGCGAATCGCTGGCACGGGTAGCTTGGGAATTCCGCGTTATGCCGTTCTAATCGAAGGGAAAGGTTCTCCAGACAATAACTATATTTTAGACATTAAACAATCCCGTTCATCGTCTTTAGAACCTTATGCTATACCTCAACCAAAGTGGGAAAGCGAAGCGGATAGAATCGTCACAATTGAACAGCGAATGCAAGGCACGCCAGCAGCTTTGTTGACGGCAGTATTGTTGGAAGATAAATACTATGTGATGCGAGAATTGCAGCCAATTCAAGATAAAATAAACCTCGCTGAGTGGAATGGGAAATTAAAGCGCTTGGAGAAGGTGCTAAAAACAATGGCAAAGGTGACAGCTTGGGATCAGTTACGCAGTGGAGGGAGACAGGGATCTGCGATCGCTGACGATTTAATCGCCTTTGCTAGCGCGCCCCCTTTCGATTGGAAAAAAGAGATTTTAGACTATGCCAAGCGCTATGCTGACCAAGTAGAAACAGATTATGCCGCTTTTTGTGCTAGTAAATAATTAGCGATCGCATACCCAATCATGAATCGATACGAAAATCTCCGCCGCATTCAGCAACTCGATCCAATCACGGATTGCTGTCAGATTGTGCATATATTTAGCGGTTACGAATTTCCTTGGGATATTACTCGTTCCCTAGAAATTGCCTTGTTTCGCACTTATTGCGTCCCCAGTATTTCAGCATTGCTAGATAAAACGGGAGAATTTCGCCACCGCGCGCAGAAACGCTACGATGATACTGGACTCATAATGTCAGAAATTATGAAGTCGGGATATGATAGCGATCGCGGCAAAGAAGCGATTCTGCGGATGAATTCTATGCACGGCAGATTTAATATTTCTAACGCCGATTTCTTGTACGTCCTTTCCACCTTTATTTACGAACCCATCCGTTGGTGCGATCGCTTTGGATGGCGACAAACTTGCGAACAAGAACGTTTAGCCAGCTTTCATTTTTGGCGCGAAGTGGGAGTGAGAATGCAAATTCAAAATATTCCCGAAACCTACGCCGAATTCGAGCAGTATAACCTCAACTACGAACGCGAACATTTCCATTATTCCGATACAAACCGTCGCGTCGGTGAATCGACTCGCGACCTTTTCTTAAGTTGGTTTCCCAGTTTTCTGCGTCCAGTGCTTAAACCTTTTGTTTATGCCATGCTAGATGAAAGGATGCGCGACGCTTTTGGCTTTCCCCATCCCCCGCAATTTTTAACTTGGATAGCAAAAACCAGTCTAAAAATGCGCGGTAAACTGTTGCGTTTATTTCCACCCAGAAAACAGCCAAGTTTCTTCACCGATTCTCCCCAGCATTCTTATCCTAATGGTTATCAGTTAACGGATTTGGGGCCATCTCATATGCTGGATGAGCTGAATCAAAATCAGCAATAAACCTGTCTTTACACACAAAAAAAACGACGCAACCACACACTATCTTATAACCCGTTTTAACGGGTTTTAGCTTTAAGCCAGAAATTTATTTCTGGGCTTCTGGGCTTCTGGGCTTCTAGACACTTTCTGAATACTTTCTGCACACTGAACTTAATATCCTCCCAATATTCCCCGTCGCTTCGCCTCTCTTTCCGCGAAACGGAAAATCACCAAACCAATAGCAAAATAAATTACCCCATTAACGAAAGCAATTCCTAATTTAGTTACATCCAAACTTTCACCCCGCGCCATCAAAGCACGCAACAAACCCGCACCGGGAGTTATTGGCAATAATTCTCCCAAAAACTTTAATGGCCCCGTCCAAGTTTCTACGGGAGTTGCAATCAAAAACAATAGTAAAAACTGAAGAATTCCCAACAGTCGCTGAATGCGCTTGAATAATAAAGCAATTGACCCCATTGTAAAAGCTATTCCATACGCACCCAGGACAACCGTGACGAGGGGAAAAAGCAAAGCGGGTGGAAAATAGAGGCGGCTTCCGGTTAGTCCCATAATGATTAATAGAATGCCGAAAGTGAGAACTATTTGAAACGATAAATTAGCTAAAGTTCGCATCAAAAAGACTTTTGTTGCACCGAAACTCGATAAAAATATCTGTTCTAAAGTCCCCGTCGATGCTTCTTGTTGCAATTCGCCAGAAATATCAGCCAAGATGAAAATCATCAACGTCCACAAAACATAACCGATGACGATTGAGTCTAAGCGATCGCCAAATTGTAAAGATGGCCCCGCAATGTATTTGGCACTCAAGAAAAGCCCATAAAAAAAAGTTGTCGTGATGATAATTCCACCAATCGATTCAAAGGGATAGCGCCGAAATTGAATCCAAGCGCGCCTCAATTCAGCTAAAAATAATTCAATCATATGGTAATTGGTAATTGGTAATTGGTAATGATACCAAATCCGGGTTAACGACCCCCCTTATTATAGACCGCGCAGGCGGTCTTTGTTTGTGTAGCCGCGACTTTAGTCGTTAGGCATGTGTATAATTGTTGATCTTGTAGGGGCGGGTTTTACCAACCATTAATTGGAACCACGAGATATCGTATTAAACCCGCCCCGCCCGCATACATTGCATTCATTATATCACCAATTACCTATTACCAATTACCCATTACCCATTACCCACTAACTTTAAAAAGATTTGCGTCAAATCCGCTTCATCTTTTTCAACGCGACGCAGGGGAATGGGTTTGAGAATTTCCAGGACTTTATAAAGCAATTCTTGCTCGTCGATGTAGATCGTTTTTCTATCTTTTACTTCTGCACCAATTGTTTCTAATTCTGCCATGCGTTCGGGATCGAGTAAAACTTCCGTCTCAATTTTGTAGGCATTACCGGAAAATTGGCGAATTAAATCGCGCGTTGTTGATTCAGCGACAATTTCACCCTTTTGAATAATCGCCACTCGATCTGAAAGTAATTCGGCAATATTTAATTGGTGCGTTGTCAGCAAAATCGCGCAACCTTCAGATGCGATTTCCCTGACCAAAACTTTGACATTTTCCGTTGCTTCTACGTCGAGTCCTAATGTGGGTTCGTCTAGCAAAAGTAATTGAGGTTGATGAACTAAAGCAACTGCGATCGCTAGCTTCTGTTGCATCCCCCGCGATAAATTCTGCACCTGAGCTTTGCGTTTAGTTTCTAAACCAAATCGCTCTAAAAGTATCGATCCTCGCTGGCGTGCTTGTTTGGCTGTCAGTCCTTTCAATACGCCAAAATATTCCAAATTTTCCTCTGGAGTTAGACGCCAGTAAACATTGCGGTTCCCTTCTAAAACTGCGCCCATCTTTTGCAGCGCTACGGGATTGCGGTGCGGATCGCTTCCGGCAATTCTTACCATCCCTGCATCGGGTTTAATCAATCCCGCCATCATTTTAATCGTCGTCGTTTTACCCGCACCATTGGGGCCAAGGAAAGCTAAAACTTCCCCAGGCGCGATGCTTAAAGAAACGCCGCGCACCGCTGACACAATTTGTTTTCCTCGGCGGTAACTCTTTCTGAGGTCGTATGCTTCTAATGCGTTCATTGCTAACAGTTGACAGTTGACAGTTGACAGTTGACAGTTGATAGTTGACAGTTGACAGTTGACAGTTAATTAAGCGTGCTAGAATCACGTTGCTCTAAACTCAGTTTTTGGTTGATAATTGTTCGCTGTCCACTGTCCACTGTCCACTGAAATGTAATGGGAATTGGTAATGGGTGAAATTATTTCTCTATGAGCCATTACTTAATTTACACTTGAATCACAAATTTCGTCATCCACCGACGGGTAAGCTAATTGCATTGTCAAGATTTTTCCCAATGCTATCGCGTGTCACTACCCCGCAGGGAATAATTATAGCTTTATTTCTCCTTCAAAAGAAGCAACAAGTGCGCCGGATAGGTGAAAATATAATCGGTGCGTAAGGATCGGGGAATAAACAACAGTGACTACAACGACTTATCCACAAGCAGGACAAACTGTAGAATTGGCTAAGAGTTACACGATACCCATCGTCTTAGTACTGGCGGCGATACCGCTGCTGCTGGTACAAGTGTGGGTGAGCCTAGCGATCGCGCTGTTCGGACTATTCCTGATGTTCCAAACAGCTACGATTAGCCTGAGATTTACAGACAGCGCCTTAGATGTCTATCGTTCTGAGCGATTAATCCGACGCTTTCCCTACCAAGAATGGCAAAACTGGCGCATTTTCTGGCCTAGTGTCCCCATCTTGTTTTATTTTAAAGAAGTCAAAAGCATCCACTTTCTGCCGATTGTCTTCGATCCTAAAATGCTGCAAGCCTGCTTGGAACAACGCTGTCCCAAGATTTAGCACGCAGGAAAGAAACCGGGTTTCTATGAAAGATATACACAGAAACCCGGTTTCTCAGCCCAGTCCCAAGATTTAGGCTGCGATCGCGGTAGGTGCGCGTTAAACTAAATAAGTACGTTCGTTTAATCCGCTCCTGCTGTTATAACTATTGGTTGTTAATTGTTAATTGTTAGATGAATTCAGACGAATCTCAAATCCCAGCACAACCCCTAAATCCAGAACCAAAACTATCTGTGGAAGGATCGGATATGGCTAGCGATCCAGGCGATCGCTTGTCCCCAAGGGTAGCCGATTTACAGCGCATTGAGCAAGAGTTACGGCAGGAAATCGCCGCCCTACAAGCTACTAAAAAGACGCTTTTAGATCAAATCAATTCTTCCCAAACCGCTTTGGGACGCATGGTGCAAGAATCATTAACCGAATTAGAGCAACGCAAGCAAACGCTGCAAATTGCGGTAGAACAATTAGAGCGACGCCAAGATCGCATCCGCAATGAAATGAAAACAACTTTTGCCGGAGTGTCGCAAGATTTGGCGATTCGCGTCCAGGGTTTTAAAGATTATCTCGTAGGTAGCTTACAAGATTTAGCAGCCGCAGCCGAACAACTAGATCTGGTGCCGCAACAAATACCATCAGAAACTGTGGTAATTAAAGAAGCGATGCCTTCAAGTGAAACTGCCACTCCTGCTTTTGCTGCTCAAGGTTTTCAAGCAGAAACCAACCTAATTCAAAACCTGTTAGACCAATATCGCACCCGTCCCGATTATTATGGCCCGCCTTGGCAATTGCGCCGCACGTTTGAACCGATACACGCCGAACGCGCTGCATATTGGTTTTTCACCCAGGGTGGTAAGGGCGCGTTGCGCTCTATGGGCAGTCGTTTGCAAAATATTCTAGTCGCTTCGGCGATTATTTCGGTGTTGCGATCGCTCTACGATGACGACCTCCGTCCCCTAATTCTGGTAAACTCCCCAGAACGCTTGGGCGAATGGCGGCGCGGTTTGCAAGACTGTCTCGGACTTGCTCGCGCCGATTTTAGCCCCGATCGGGGAGTCGTTTTATTTGAAGCGCCAGAACCCCTCGCGATCAAAGCAGACAGGTTACTCAAAGATGACTATATGCCCCTAGTTATCGTTGACGAAACCGAAGACCAAATTAGTCTTTCTGTCCTACAATTCCCCTTGTGGCTAGCATTTGCTCGCGATCCCCAAGCACCCAGCTCTTCCTACGATCGGTATTAATTGAAGAATTGCAGATTGCAGATTACAGATTTTAGATTGATAAATTCTATCTGAAATCTGCAATTTTTTTTCAACGGTAATTGGTAATTGGTAATTGGTAATTGGTAATTGGATTAATTGACTGTAGGGGCGGGTTTTACCAACCATTCTGTGGAGGGCACGAAATATTTCATTAAACCCGCCCCAAAAGATTGACAATTACCCATTACCCATTACCCATTACCCCTAAAAGATAATTGCGCCGTCAAAAAGCAGTAAAATTCTGATCGATCTGAAATCTAAAATCTGCAATCTCCAATTATTATGATCCTGTCTGGTTGGCTGGTTTACCTTCTGCTGTTGCTCGTGGCCTATCTACTAGGCTCTTTTCCCACAGGCTATTTAGCCGCGCGCATCCTCAAAGGAATTGATATCCGCGAGCAAGGATCTGGTTCAATTGGCGCCACCAACGTGCTGAGAACTTTGGGAAAAGGCCCCGCGATTGTGGTTTTATTGGTAGATGCGGCTAAAGGTGCGGTGGCGATCGCTCTGGCTCACTTGGCTTTCTCTTTTGCTCAGGGCGAGGTGCTATCTTTACCTTGGTTAGTCGCTTTGGCAGGTTTAGCCGCTATATTCGGTCATAGTTGGCCTGTTTGGCTCAATTTTAAAGGCGGAAAATCTGTAGCGACCAGTTTGGGGATTTTACTGGCGATGAGTTGGCAAGTCGGCTTGGGATGCTTTGGTGTGTTCGCCGTATTCCTAGCAATTTCCCGCATCGTCTCTCTCAGTTCGATTGCCGCCGCGATCGCTGTCTCCCTGCTGATGATTTTCCTGCATCAACCCCTGCCTTATCAATTGTTTGCGATCGCTGCTGGTGTTTACGTCATCTGGCGCCATCGCAGCAACATCGCTCGCCTGATCGCCGGAACTGAACCCCAAATCGGTCAAAAATTAACCACAGAACCCGAAGCAGTGGACAGTTGACAGTGGACAGTGGACAGTGGACAGTGGACAGTGGACAGTGGACGGTGGACAGATTTTTTCTGGTAATCTGAGCGGTAAAAATTTTCAAGCGATAAAATGGTGAAGCAGCGAGTCGGTTTAGTCGGTTTTAAGGTGCGATCGCTACTCGTGAATACTACCATCGGGCATCTTGGCGCCCTTGAGATTGGCATAAGTCAAATCAGCCCCCTCAATATCAGCCCAACTGAGATCCGCTCCCCGTAAGTCAGCCCAGCTCAAGTTAGTTTGTTTCAGCACTGCCCAACGTAGATTGGCATGGCGCAGTTTAGCTCTGGTGAGGTTAGCACTACTGAGGTCTGCATTACCCAAGCTAGCCGAACTGAGGTCTAGACCTTGAAAATCTCTTTCTCCCGCTGCGTAAAGCATTAAGAGTTCTATCTCATCCATAATCTGAAATTAAATCTCTTTACCCTAATGGTATGTTAGGATTTCAGAGTAAGGATTATTTTCGGTTTTACAAACGTTTCTCCGAATCTAGACCTCTACACCCTGTGATTCTGGAGATATTTCATGTCTATTTACGTTGGTAATTTATCTTACTCAGTAACCCAAGAAGACCTGATCCAAACATTTGCAGAATACGGTAAGGTGAAGCGCGTTCAGCTGCCAACAGACCGAGAAACGGGTCGGGTGCGGGGTTTTGCTTTTGTAGAAATGGACACAGAGGCAGAAGAAGCCGCAGCAATTGAAGCGCTTGATGGTGCTGAATGGATGGGTCGCGACCTGAAGGTAAATAAGGCTAAGCCTCGCGAAGAAAGAGGGTCTTCAGGCGGTAACTGGTCTGGCAATAATAGATCGTCTCGACGCTACTAAGCTGTTAGATTGCAGATTTAACTTTTCAAGTCTTGAGGGCAGACAAGGCGTCTGCCCTTTTTGTCTAACTCCCAGTCAGCGAATCAATTAAGGAGGTAGGATGACCCAAGTAATTCCCGGAGAAAATGAAGGAATTGAGTCCACGTTACGTCGGTTCAAGCGAGAAGTTTCTAAGGCAGGAATTTTCCCCGATATCAAGAAGCACCGTTTCTTTGAAACGCCGATTGAGAAGCGCAAGCGTAAAGCAATGGCTAAGCACAAGCAAGGTAGGAGGCGATCGCGCTATTGATCCTCAAAACCCCAAAACGCCTATCGGAAACCTGATGCTTCAGCAAAAACCGACGTCAAATCTTTGACTGCACTGGTAAAAATTAACCGATCTTGGTTGAAGCATAGCAGCATCTTAAAGATGGCAAGTGTATCCAAACATACTTCGCGGGCGAGCCTCTCTAAACACCTCAAGGACTCTATGGACATCAAAGAACTGATCAGCCGATACATGGCGGGGCAAAGGGATTTTAGGAATCTGAACCTAATAGCAGCAAACCTGAGGAATACGAACCTGAGCAGGGCAAATCTGAGTGGCGCAAACTTAACGAAGGCAAACCTCACCAGAATTAATTTGAGTTATGCCAATCTGACGAATGCTAATCTGACAGGAGTCAATTTAACCGAAGCAAACTTGACGAATGCCAATCTAACCGATGCTATTCTGACTAATGCCAACCTCACCAGTACCAACTTACGTGGGGCAATTATCCCAGAGGCAGTCAGGCTCACCTTAACATCTAATAGCCCCGAACCTTCTCTGACTAAGGATTAGAGAAAAACAGGATTGGGAAATACAGGCGGCGTTGCTGGATATGAGCAATCCAGCAACGCCGAGATGTTTAATTTTGATCGATTTTGCTGCTTTGCCTAACTACCTTTGCCTAACTACCAAGCTGTTTGGAGCGAGTAGCAGCGGCTTGAACTGCCTCAATCAAAGCCGAACGGAAACCAGAACGCTCTAACTCGGCAATTCCAGCAATTGTAGTACCGCCGGGGCTGGTAACTCGGTCTTTGAGTTCTGCCGGGTGAAGTCCAGAATCTTTCAACAATTGAGCGGTACCGAGTACGGTTTGCAGGGCTAATTGGGATGCGATCGCTCTCGGCAATCCCGCCGCCACGCCCCCATCGCTGAGAGCTTCCACCAAAATTGCCACGTAAGCTGGCCCAGAACCCGATAAACCAGTCACTGCATCCATCAGGGGTTCGGGTACTTCCACCACTTCTCCCACGGCTTTAAACAGCTGCTGAGCCTGTTGTAGATGATGGGATTGAACGTGTTTGCCGGGAGCGATCGCCGTCATGCCCGCCCCCACCGTTGCCGGAGTATTCGGCATAGCGCGAATTATCGGCACAGTGGGAAAAGCAGCTTCCAACTTGCTCAACGGCACCCCCGCCAAAATCGAAATTACCAGCGACGGCATCATCGCAGTAGCTGACAACTCCGCCGCCACTGTCTCAAATACCTGGGGCTTAATCGCCAAAAACAGCACTTCTGCCGCTACAGCCCTTGCCACTTCCTGATTATCAGCCGTGACGTAAACGCCGTACTGCTGCACCAAAAAACCGCGACGTGCAGGCTGAGGTTCGCTAACAATTACCTCTTGGGGTTGATAAATTCCCTGAATAATTAAGCGGGATAACAGAGCTTCTGCCATTACCCCGCCACCAATGATGCCAAACTTGATAGTCATTAGTTGTTTAGTAGTAACTCAAGTTGCTAGTTATAAACTGTGGGAGTGGTAATTGGTAATTGGTAATTGGTAATTGGATGAAATCGTTACAATTACCTATTACCCGTGCAAAAGCGATGTAACTAGCAACTTGGGGTAGTAGGTAGAGTTACACCCACTACCTATTACCCATTACCCATTACCCATTACCCATTAGCTATTAACAACTAGCTAATTTGACTGAACCATGCGCGGTTCGGTTGCCCAAGCGGGAGTGGGTGTTGTGGCACGAGGTGCGCGCACTTGGCCTTGAGCGACTTCGTGGACGACACCGGCTTGGGTGCTGACTTGGACGCAGCTGGGGGTAAACAGGAAGATGCTTTCGCCGATGCGTTCTTGATGACCGTCTAGAGCGTAGGTGCCACCAGCGATAAAGTCAACCGCGCGTTGCGCTTGGTCTGGGTCCATCATGGTCAAGTTTAATACCACAGACTTCCGTTCCCGCAAAGCTTGAATTGCTTGGGGCATTTCTTCAAAAGTGCGCGGTTCCATTACCAAAACTTCCGAGATACCGCTGGTAACTCCGGGCATTCCAATCACGTTATTCATTGTAGGGGCTGCTACTCCTGTATCTGTTACTACATTAACCCGATCCCGCATCCGACGGCGTTGGCGAGGTTCCTCTTCAGGATTTGCTTGGGCAGTGTCTTGTTGTTGCTGTTGCTGTTGCTGTTGTTGTTGTTGTTGATAGGGGTTTTGGTAGGAGTCCCCATCATCGTCGTAGTCGTAGTCGTAATCTGCTGGCTCGTTAATGCCAACAAATTCTCTTAACTTGCTAAAAATGCCAGCCATTTTTGTTCGCGCTCCATCACTACTGGATTTACATTTAGCTGAAAAGAAGGGACAGTTGACAATTTTAAGTTTTTTTTCAAGTCCCGCTGACAAAATTTTGGACGAAATTTTGAGGGGTCAAACTCAAGGATGACCAGAGCGTGCCTTAATTTCAGCTGGTTGCACTTTGTACAACTGTGAGTGTATGGGACACTCGTGACGCTGTGGCGCGATCGCGAGTGGTTGAAATTAACCGATTAACTGAGCCAATAGTATACCTTAGACGGTTGGTTTGAATACGCCGCCAGCTAAAATTTGGTTCAGTCAGCGGCAAGGGAATGAGTTTGGTACGATGCTAGCTTATCAGTAACAGGTGAGGGAATTATCTTTGATCGCAATCGCCAAGAAATTTAGGCCGTTCCCAATTCCTAAAACCCTTGATAGACTTTCTTCCCCTAGCCCCTAACCCCTAGTTATCGGTCTTTCGCCAAATAAGATGCTACCCAAGCGAATCATTGTCGCACCTTGTGCGATCGCCTGCTCGTAATCATCCGACATCCCCATCGACAGGTGCTGCAAGTCAATCCGCGACCAATTTTGCTGTTGAATTTCTTGGGCGAGTTGGCGAGTTTGTGCAAACAAGGCTGCGATTTCTGCCCGGTTCAAATCTAGGGGAGGTATCGTCATTAACCCTTGGATTTGTAGGTGCTGGCATCGATCTAGTTGTGGGAGGGCGTCTGGCAATTCGGCAAGCGAAAAGCCGTACTTATTGGGATCGGGTAAAAGTTTGACTTGGAGGCAAACTTGGGGCGAGAGGGACATCTGGCTGGCGATCGCATCGCATTGCTGGGCTAATTTTAAACTATCGATTGAGTGAATCCACTGAAATAGCTCCAGAGCTTTTTTCACTTTATTGCTTTGCAGGTGCCCGATCAGATGCCAGGTAATATCGGGTAAATCTAATAGCTGGGATTGTTTGGCTGCGGCTTCTTGGACGCGACTTTCGCCAAAGTCGCGTACCCCAGCTGCATAAGCTTCCCGCATGGCATCCACCGACACCTGCTTGGTAACGGCAATCAACCTCACCGATGCAGGTATCTGTTCGCGGATGGCAGCGATGCGAGAGGATATCGTGTCAGACTCGTGGGATCGGATCATTAGAACGTGCGCTGGTGAATCACCACTAGCTGATCGTACTCCTGAGATTGACCCATGCGGCGCAATACTCGCAGGCGGTTTTCTACCAAAAAGCGGGCATCGGCGCGCCCGATGGGTTCGCAAGTGATGCCATCACCTCGAGTTGTGACTAAAAAAAACAAGCGTTGGGCATAGAGAGTGGTGAACAATTCCTTGTTCTCGTCAACTACGCAGACCCGGAAAAGCAGGCCAAAGGTAGGATGGTTCAGGTAAGTTTCGCTCATTCAGGCTAGGCGTCGGCAAATAATAGCTTAATTCCAGCAGATAATAACTTGTTTACAGCTTCAGCTTGACAAGTCAATGGTATTTGAACCAAAGAAAAAAAGTGAGGTGAGATATTTATAGCGTTTTCCCAAGAAAAGAGTATAGTAATTTACAGAATTTTTCGTAAAAATAGGCTGTGGGATATTGTAGGTTGGGTTGAACGATAGGGAAACCCAACGCACTATTTTGTCACTTGAGCTTGATAAATTGCTGCAAGTTGTGCTTCGGCTTTGTGAAGCGACTCGAACCATTCTTTTTCTGGATCGCTGTCAGCAACGATCCCAGCCCCTACTTGACCCCAAAGGATATTGTGAGTTGATGAAACAGAACTATTTTGATTTGCAAATAGGAGGGTGCGAATGAATATATTTAAGTCTATGTTACCGCCCCGATCTAGATAGCCGCAGGAACCATAGAATAAACTGCGACGCACGGGTTCTAATTCTTCGATAATCTCCATACAGCGTACTTTAGGACAGCCGGTGATGGTACCGCCGGGAAACAGGGCGCGAATCAAGTCAACAGCATTGTAATCGGCTTGCAAGCTGCCGGTAATATTACTGACGAGGTGCATAACGTGACTGTAGCGTTCGATGGTGAGCAATTCATCGACGACAACCGATCCCCAGTCGCAAACACGCCCCAAGTCATTGCGTTCTAAGTCAACGAGCATGATGTGTTCGGCTCTTTCTTTGACATTGGCGAGCAATTCTTGCGCCAGCAGCGCGTCTTGTTCTGGAGTAGCGCCGCGCGATCGCGTCCCGGCGATCGGTCTGGTTTGACAACTGCGTCCTTGCAATTGTACCAATCTTTCTGGAGAACAACTGATAACCGCTCCCCAAGGCGTTTGCCAATAGCTGGCAAATGGAGAAGGATTGATTTGTTGCAACGAGCGATAAATTTCCCAGCTATCAGCGCTGGTATAAGCTTCAAACCGGGCTGAAAGATTGGCTTGAAAAATATCCCCCGCTTTAATATATTTTTTCGCTTGCCTGACGGCGTCTTCGTATTCAGTTTGGGAAGTACAGAAACGCGGCAGAGGATTTGGAATTGTAGAACCCCCCCTTCTCAAGGGGGGGCAGGGGGGGATCGATTCCAGCTGACTTTGTAGTAGATCGAGTTGTTTTTCCTCAGTTGCAGCTAGCCATAAAATTTGCTCTTGGCGATCGAGGACGGCAAAACATTCTGGTTCGTACCAGTATGCGACGGGGAAGGGTAGGGGATCGGCGTTTAATTTGGGCAGCCGTTCGATTTCCCAAGCTAAATCGTAACCCAGCCAACCCAGCCAACCCCCTGTAAAGGGAAGATGTTGAACCGGAGGGGAAAAAATATCCTCTGCTGCACCTCGGCGTAGCAGTTGTCTGAGAAAGGGAAGAATATTGCCGAGGGATGGCGTCCATACCGCTGGCGAGCCATTTAAAATGCGGGGCGTGCCAGCGCAAATCGAGTATCGAGCTAATTTAAATTGGCTAGTGCCCGCTGCCTCGCCTGCTGTCTTACCAACTGATGAAGGGGAAGGGCTTTCTAGAAGAGTCGCGATCGCACCTGCTTTGAGAAAAAGAGCCGCGAATACTTCGCTGCCGGTGCGATGTTCCAGGGGAAGCGATCGCCAATACCAAGGTTGTAACAATTCCATCACCAGGTGCCGCTAGTATGACCCCAAACTATCCTCGCTCCCCAGAATAATGCTAATCCGGCTAAAGTGAGCCAGTCAGCTGCGTGGAAGCGTAATTGATGCCACTGAACGCGATGGGTATTGGGAGTGGTAAAACCTCTTACTTTCATAGCGCTAGCTATTTGTTCGGCACGCAGTAATAGATTTTCTAACAATCGCTCGGCTACGAGCAACCATACTTTTATACTTCTACGCAATCCAAGTTTGTTCCAATTAATTGCCCTCGTCCACACCGAACGGCCTAAATTTTGCACTTCTTCTAATACTAAAGGAATAAACCGCAGCGATAAAGTTAAAGTTAAGGCAATTTCTGTGACAGGCCATTTCAACCACCGCAGCGGATGCATTAAACTTTCGATCCCCGCAGTTATTTCTTCCGGCGCGGTGGTGAGCAGGTACAGGTTGGTGCTGTAAATCAAAGTAAACAGCAAAGTACTAACGCGAATTCCCAAATCCAACGAGCGGCGAGTAATGGTAATCGGCCCTTGTTTAAACAAGATGTAGCTGTAACTTTGGGGATTGGTAATTGGTAATGGGGAATTGGTAGTTCTCTGCTGCTCCCCTGCTGTTGATGGTTGCGTCAAGGCTATGTCATTAGAGGGGAGGCGGGGTTGATGACTAACGGCGAGTCCGTCGGGAGCGATCGCGCTTAAAATAAACACCAAAACGCTCAAGGATAGCAGCCACCCCATTTGCTGCCGCCACACTCGCAGCGGAATCCTAGCGGTTAAAGTAATTAAAATCAGCAATCCCGCCAAAGCGATGCGCCAGAGCGAATTTGCCAATATAGGGGCGAACAAAAAGCTCATTAACCACGCCAGTTTAACTCGCGGGTCGAGTTTGTGCAGCCAAGTTATCGGTTGTTCTAAGTACAGCCCCAACGGCAAACTTCGCAGTAAATCCATCTTCTGATTTGAGATTTGAGATTTGAGATTTGGTTAATTTTAGATTTTAGATTTGGGATGATTTTTTGGGTAGAAGCCACTTTGATTTTTTCTCGACTTCCACCCAGATTAAATCTGCAATCTGCAATCTGCAATCTGCAATTCTACACGCGCGTTGCTTTGTTTCTGCTGCCAGCTTCTGCTTCTCGCACTTTTTTGCTGCGCCAGAACAATTTTACCGGAGTTCCTTGGAATCCCAACTGTTGACGAAATTGCCGTTCTATGTATCGACGATAGTTGTCGTTAAAGCGTTTGGCATCGTTAACGAATAGAACAATTGTCGGCGGTTCGGTGCTGACTTGGGTGCCGTAGTAAATTTTGCCTTGACGCCCTTGGCGGTTGGTTGGGGGAGAAAGCCAACTAATCGCTTCTTCTAAGACTTGGTTAATCGTGGCGGTAGAGACGCGGCGTTTGTGTTCTGCGGCTGCTGTATCGACTAAATCGATTATATTTTCTACCCGCTGTCCGGTGAGGGCGCTGACAAAAATCATCGGTGCCCATTCAACAAAATGCAGTCGGTCTTTGATTTGTTTTTCGTACTCGTAAATCGTGTAAGAATCCTTTTCTACTGCATCCCATTTATTCACAACAATTATGCAAGCTCGCCCGTCTTCTTCGATGCGTCCGGCGAGTTTTTGGTCTTGATCTGTAACGCCGTCGAGGGCGTCTATTACTAACAAAACTACATCGGTGCGGCGAATCGCTTTGAAGGCACGATTAACGCCAAAATATTCCGGGCCATATTCGACATTTTTCTTTTTGCGGATGCCTGCGGTATCGATTAAGCGATAGGTTTTGCCATTGCGTTCGACAACGGTATCAATTGCATCGCGGGTGGTTCCAGAAATTGGGCTAACGATGGCGCGATTTTCGCCGACAAAGGCGTTTAACAAGCTGGATTTCCCGACATTGGGGCGTCCTACGATGGCTACTTTGATTTCTTCGGTTTCTTCGATTTCATCTATCGGGGGTAAGTACTGAATTAACCGATCTAATAAGTCACCAGTACCGCTACCGTGAATCGCGGAAACGGGGTAAGGTTCGCCGAGTCCTAATTCCCAAAATTGGGCAGATTGGATTAAACCTTGTTCGGGGGATTCGCATTTATTGACGGCGAGGATGACGGGGACGCTTTGAGTCCGTAACCATTCGGCGATCGCTTCGTCGGCGACAGTTGGGCCATCTTGTCCATCGACGACAAATATAGCCGCGGTGGCTTCGGCGAGGGCTGCCATTGCCTGTTCGCGGATTAAAGGTAAAAATTCGGTATCGTCATCGAAGACCAATCCGCCGGTATCGACGACGAGGAATTCGCGATCGCACCAGTATGCACGACGATACGTGCGATCGCGCGTCACTCCCGGTTCGTCATGTACAATTGCATCTTGTACCCCTGCCAAGCGATTGACAAAGGTAGATTTACCCACATTTGGGCGACCGATAATAGCGACAATAGGTAGAGACATAGTTCGATGCTGAGTGCTGCGCGAGTGATGAGTATCCACCAGACTCAGGCGATCTTGCATTTACCTCAGTCCTGTTTTGGCTTCAACTTTCTTATTCTATCGAGAACTCTGTCAAATAGTTTGCCAAAAACGCCCCTCGCTTTTATTTTAATTTCCACAGCCAAGGTTCGCTCACAGGCTCGATCCCATAATTTTTCTTAAGTCCAGCTAGCAGCGTTTCAGAAGGGGAGAATAAAAATACATCGCTGAAGCCTTGAGCAATTTTAGGAATATGGCCTTCGCTCACTAGCTGAAATCGCACTTTTTCATCTAGCTTATGGTTAAGCGATATCACTTTAACTATCCAAACATCGCTGACTAAAAGCGGTCGTTCGGTTTGGTTAATAATCCGCGCTATCTCAATATGGGCATTATCATCTGCTTTAGTCCACCAAACCTCCGAGTTAGTATAACTAACACAGGAGAGAATCCCGATCGAAATTAGCGCTACTGTTGTTACTTGCCAAAATCTTTGCTGCCATAACTTATGACTATCGAGGTTCTTTGCTAAAACATAAGAAACAGCTAGCTGGATTCCTAAGAAACAAGGAATCATATAGCGAGTAACTATTGACCTGCTCCCGCCCGCGATTAAGTCTAGTAACATTAGAGCGATCGCTGTTGTAAAAATTAAAGTCAAAACAAATAAACGGGCTTTTTCCGTACCGTGGAACGCAATAAAATAAATTGAATATGCCACTAACCCCAGCAACAATAACAATACCACACCAAACGGAACCAAATAAATTAATTGACTTTCTTCACTTAAATTGAAATCCGCAAAAAAGAATAGGCTAATACTACGAATCCATTTAATGATATATAGATGCAACGGTAGAGTTTCAGATCTAAAGTTTCCTGGACTGGACTCAATTTTTGGCAAAATGGTCACGACGAAATACATCCAGGGCAAGAAAGCCAAAAAGCCCGCTATTGATGAAATAAGGTAAGCCACTAACTTTTTAGTGAATCGAAATTTCTCGGTAATCAAAACATATATTCCATGACCGAGATAAACTAATATAGATATTAAAAATGAAAACAATCCAAGAGTCACCGATAGGCCATATATAATCCAACTTGCCCTAGTTTGCAGCCGCATTGCTCGGAGAAATAAGGTACTAGAGAATAAGATGGCTACCGTCCACAAACTATAAGGTCTGGCTTCTTGTGCATACAGCAGGTGAAACGGTGATACAGCCATCAACATAACTGCTAACCATCCAATTGATGGCGAGCGAAATAATTCCCAGCACAGCCAGTAAGCACAGGGTAAAACCAGCAAGCCAAACACAGCCGACAAAGACCGAATTAGTGTCACAGAATGCCCCACCCACTGCGCCCAATATCGCGCGATGACAAAGTAAAGGGGTGTTAATTGTGGTTCAATTGTTGCCACTCCTTGAATCGTATCGATGACAGTTTTTTCCGAGTTAGAAGGATACTGATATTTTTCTAAGTCTTTGCTTCCTACAACAGCCCCATCGAGTACTTCTGCCATCACTTCTTTTCCATTGTAGCCAGAAAGCTGTAGCGAGGTAAAAGTTTCGTCGTACCAATATGCTTTTTGTTCAATATTTACAAACCGGAAAAATATTCCTAATACTAATACAATTATCGCTAAATAGCGCCACCTTTTTTCTGATATAAAATGTTTTATTGTTCCTTGCGAATTCATCTTTTCCCCTAAGTTGAAGTTGCTTTATAAGCCAATACAACAGTAAAATTTTGTAATTTTAACTAAAAATGGTGCGTAGTACTTGATTGAATTGCCTAGATGCTGGTAAGACTATAGCATAGTCGCTGGTTATCTAATCAACATGGATCGCTGTTTAAGGCGGGAAACGGCAGCCATTGCACACTCGTTCGCATTATAACCCAAACATGAACAATAACCCGGATGTAATTGTTATCGGTGCTGGACACAATGGATTGGTGTCGGCTTTGTTACTAGCGCGTCATGGACTTGACGTGCTAGTCGTGGAAGAAAAAAATGTCATCGGCGGCGCTTGTCGGACTGAAAAGCCTTTTCAAACCGCACCTAATCTCGGCACTTCTACAGGTGCTTATTTGCTGGGTTTAATGCCGCCAGAGTTAATCAAAATTTTAGAAATCGATCTTCCTCTGATTCGCCGCGATCCCCATTATTTCTTACCAACAACAGATAACCGATTTCTGCTGTTTGGTTCCGATCGACAATCAATGCAACAACAGTTTATTTCGTTTTTTTCCGAAGCGGATTGGAAAGCCTACGAGGCGTTACAAAATGAACTGGAACAATTGCGAGAGGATATTGCCCCAACTTGGTTAGAGTCACCGCTTTCAATTGAGGAAACGGCAGAAAAGTACGTGCGCCCGACGTTGCGACAAATTTTTATCAATCTCTGTCGCAATTCGGTCGGTGAATATCTCGATCGCTTCGATTTTAAAAGCGATTTAGTCAAGGCAATGTACGCCGTCACCGATGGATTTTCTGGACTCTACGGCAGTTGGGATACTCCCGGTACTGGCATGAATTTTTTGATTCACAATATGTGTCGCTTACCGGGTAGCGATGGCACTTGGATGATAGTTAAAGGCGGGATGGGAACGGTTACCAGTCGCCTCGCCGATGCTGCTAGAAAAGCAGGAGCAAAAATAGCAACTGGATGCGGTGTCAGTCAAATTATAGTTGAGCAAAATATCGCCAAAGGAGTTATTTTAAAAGACGGAAGAGAAATCCGAGCAAAAACGATTGTGGCGAACGCAGATCCGTTTCGGATGCGCGAATTAGTCGGTATAAAAAATTTTCCATCAGACTACAATCAACGCCTAGATAGTTATAAAAAAGATGGCTCGACTTTTAAGGTAAATTTATGTTTAAAAGGCTTGCCAAAATTCACCTGTTTGCCAGAGGATTTGGGGCAGTACGGGACGACGATTCACTTGCTACCAGATGAAAGCGAGGTAATGTCTGCAATCCGCAGTGGTTTTGCCGATGTTCAGGCGGGGAAGTTACCAGAATTTCCGGCTATTGAGTGGTATATTCACACTCCTGTAGATCCGTCTTTACAAGATGCAGAAGGACATCACAATTCGGCTTTGTTTGTGCAATGGGTTCCCTACAAATTGGCGGGAACGAGTTGGGAAGTGGAAGAAGAAAGGTATATTAGACATTTGTTAGAAATATGCGATCGCTTCGCCCCCAACACGTCACAAATAGTACAGGAAGTCTTCCCCTTGCATCCCCAAAAAATAGAACAGCACTTCGGTTTAACGCGGGGGCATATCCACCACGTGGATAACTCTTTTGGATTTAGCGATCGCTTACCTTATACTACCCCGATTCAAGGACTTTATTCTGCTAGTGCGGGGTGTCATCCAGCAGGTTCAGTTATTGGTGCTGCGGGGCATAATGCGGCGATGCAGTTAATTAAAGAGTTGATAGTTGATAGTTGATAGTTGATAGTTGATAGTTGATAGTTACCTCTGCTCGATCGCATATGCACAGCTATTTGTTGAACAAGCAGAGAATTTCCTGAATTGATAACCAAGATGCGATCGTTAGCGGCGGGGAAATGGTAGGGAAATTCCTAGCACAATTCCTAATGCGATCGCTACTGGCAATTGTTGCGGCGACACCATAAAAAGTGCAGCAATTCCTACTAGCGAACCGCAAAAAAATCCCCACTCAACCCGCCTTTTTATTAGGCTTTTTTCCAGCGCTGGTTTTTCTTCTATGGCTTTTAAAGTCAGATCGGCGCTATCCAGTTCTCGAATTAGTGCCAAAATATCTTTACCCGTCTCGCGTTCGAGGCGCGAAATTGCTTCTCGATCGGCTTTAATCGGGGAGACGGATAGCCTCAACAAGGCGTCTTTAAGCGGGCGAACTTCTCCCTTGCCCAATTTCGTGGCAGGATTGAGAGAGGCAGTTTGATGCTCGATTGAGTCGTTGTTGTTCATTGTTCGTTTCCCTTCATCACACCCAAAACCCCAACTTCTTAGAGAAGTCGGGGATCTAGTAGGAAGTTTTAAGTTTCCCTATCATGCCGAATAGGAAAATAGCTGAGGATTATTCATTAGGATTCTATCATTTTCGTGACAGCGGTGCAGATAAATTTTAGCGACGCTATCTTTGGCGTTTTGACGCAGACAATCAGCAAACAGTTTGCCAGCGGCTCTAAAGTTTTTTAATTTATACTGATACAAGGCGGCGATAAATATATGAGAAGTGGCTAACTTACCTTGTTTAACCTCTGGTGGATCGGCTTCAAACACTTCATAAATCATGACTAATTTTGATTTTCCCTTAACTTTGACTCGCTCGATGGGGCGAATCGCATAGATGGGTTCGTTTAACTCGAGAAAAGTTTGGTCAGTAATTAACATTGATACCCCATAAAGTTTGGTCAAGCCTTCAACTCGCGAGGCTAAATTTACCGCATCGCTAATTACTGTACCATCCATGCGATTTTTGCCGCCAACCGTTCCTAACATCAAAGAACCTGTATTAATGCCGATGCCAATTTGGATGGGAATAAAGCCAGTATTAGCGCGATATTGATTATATTCGGCGAGGATTTTTAGCATAGCAATTCCAGCTTTCACGGCATCATCGGCACCGCCGCTAAACAGTGCCATAATTCCGTCACCCATATATTTATCGATAAAGCCATTATGTTGTGCGATCGCAGGTTCCATGCGTTCCAGATAAGCATTGATAAATGCAAAAGTTTCCTGGGGAGTCATGGCTTCGGAAAGTGCAGTGAAATCGCGAATATCGGAAAATAATACCGACATTTCCTGTTGCACTTGATCGCCTAATTCAACATCAACTAGACTCTGATGTCCTAACAGGGAAAGAAATTGATTTGGGACAAAGCGCGTGGCGGCTTGAATTAAGTTTAATTCCGCATCAAGAGCGATTTCTAAATTGCCATTTAGTTCGCATAGTTCTTGAATCAACTTGTGCCGTTCTGCTTCGGCTTGCTTGCGTTCGGTAATGTCGGTAAAAGCCGCGATCGCATAAGCAATCTTACCTTTATCGTCATAAATTGGCCTGCCCCAAACTTCTATGGGAATCGTGATATTGGTGCGGCGAATTTCCATATCATCTACGCGGATGCTTTCCCCTTGCAATGCCCGCAAAATCGGATCGCGCTCTTTGGGGTAAATGTTTTGGCTACCCGCAAGATAGGTTCTATAAACTGTTGGCAATTGCTCGCCTTTTGCATTAGCGATGATGCCTTGACCGAATAATTGCTGGGCGCGAGAATTGACATAGAAAGGTTTACCGCTCCCATCAACGACAAACACACCTACCGGAATTGCTTCTAGAAATTGTTTCAGTCGGCTTTCACTAGCAAATAAAGCATTATTTAAGCTTTTCATCTCAGCATTTTGCGATTCTAAGGTCGTAAAAAATACTTGCAATTGCTGAGCCATTTTGTTGAACGAATAACCTAACTGTCCTACTTCATCTGAACGATGAATTTTAACTCTTTTATCCCAGTCCCCTGTTGCCAATCCTTTAGCGGATTCGTTTAAATCTAACAGCGGTCGTACCACCCAACGAGCCGTCAAAATACCCAAAATTACAGCTAATACTAAAGCTGCCAAACACAACAAAATTGTCGTGCGAGTATGGGCATTGATTTGTTCCATAAAATCCGCTTCTGGAACCACCACAACAACGATTAAATTCAACCCCAAAACATCTTGGTAAGGTAGCAACTGTAAAAATTGTCGCTTTCCATTAATCTTGAACTCTAGCTGCTGGTTGCTGTTAATTTGGTTCAAGTTATTAAAGCGTGTTTTTAAATATTTAGCAGCGCTTTTAACCAAGAAATCTTTGCTTTCAGTTGCCTGAATTATTTTGGTATTTAATTGTTGCTCAACGTTGGAAGCAGCTACCAACTGACCATCGGGTCGGATAATAAATGCTCGTCCCGTGCGACCGATTTTGAGGCTGTGCAAAAATTTACCGATTTGTTCCAGCGCTAGATCGGCAGTTAGGACACCGCGTAACTTACCATTTCGATCGTAAACGGGACTGGCTAGACCAATTTTAAGACTGTTGTAGGCAATATATTTGTAAATCGGATACCAAACTTCTTGACCTGCTTTTACAGCTTTTTGATACCAAATTTGCTGGCGCGGATCGAATTGTTGTCCCGATTTCAGCAATTTGGTACGATTCCCCTGAATATCTACCGCGTAGGTATTTAAAGCATTATTAGTAGATTGATTCGCTATAATTAGCTGCAATCTTCCATCGTCTAAACTCCGAGCTGCAGCAATATATTCTCCTTGCCGATTGCTGTAAGAAATAAAAGTTATATGTTCAAAAAATTGGATCTGCTGCCAAAAATAGCGTCCCATCACCTGGGGGTCATCTGGATTCAACAGACCTTGACTGATAGCAGCTTCATTTGTTTTAACGATCAGATCGGGCGTGGCTAAATATGTGTCAAGGCGATCTTTAATCCGGTCTGTAATTTCCAATCGCAACTGGATGGCGACATTATCAACCGCTTGTTGTCCGTTCCGGAATGACAGCCATCCAGTTAAACCCACCGCTCCCACAATTTGCACGACAAATGGAATTGTGAGAACTGTTCTTAAAGGTAAATTTTGTGCAGCTTTTGCTACTAATTGATAAGCAGTTTTTATTAACATGGATGCGTTTTTGCCGTGTCAATTTTTGATTGATTTACGTTTAACAAAGAGAATTAACTGCACCCATTCACAGAAAACCGGAAAGATTTATATCTCCCAAAGGAAAATAATTTTGAATTGCTAGAAATGTCTTGTGACTAAAAAATATCACCCGGTAGGGTTTCGCTTAAAACAATCCCCTATCCGGCTGATTCACTGGCTATTTTTTATACAATAACAAATATCAGTGATTTTACTCATATGCAACCGTGATTTTACTGAAAATAGTTATTATTTAATAGTTGCACCGATTAGCTAGTCTAATATCAAAGATAACTGCGATGGACTTGGAGTTCGCTCTGGTACCACTTTCAACTTAAAGTGTTACACAAAATTAACTTCCTGGATCAGAAGGTTCGGTAGCGAGCAACGAATCGATCAAATAAGTAACTCTTTTTGACATCTATCCAGGGTATGATCCGCTCTATTGTTGCGATCGCAGTGAGAAAATTAATGGAACGGTTGATTTCAGTTTTGGGGTTAATATCTTTCATCGGCATCGCTTATGCTTTTTCGGTGAATCGCAAAGCGGTGCGCTGGCGCCCGGTGCTGTGGGGAATTGCGTTGCAGATTGCTTTGGCACTGCTGATTTTAAGAACCACCTTTGGATATGCCATCTTTAAGTTTTTGGGCGATGTGGTAAGTCAGTTTCTCAACTTTTCCGACGCCGGAGCCAAGTTTGTTTTTGGCGATAATTTTGAAGAACATTTCCTGGCATTTAAAGTTCTGCCCACGATTATCTTTTTCTCTTCTTTTATTACCATCCTTTATCACTACGGAATTTTACAGCGAGTGGTAGAGTGGGTGGCGTGGTTGATGATGAGAACGATGAAAACATCGGGGGCAGAATCGCTTTCTTGTGCGGCTAATATTTTTGTCGGGCAAACCGAAGCGCCGCTGCTAATTAAACCCTACGTCCCAACAATGACGCAATCGGAACTGCACGCGGTTATGACCGGAGGATTTGCCACAATTGCCGGTGGAGTGATGGCGGCTTACATTTCTTTTGGCATATCGCCAACGCATTTAATAGCTGCTTCGGTGATGTCTGCCCCCGCTGCATTGGCAATCTCAAAATTGCTGTATCCAGAAACAGAATCATCCGACACCGCTGGGACAGTGCGGTTAAAAGTTGAGCAGATTTATGATAATGGAATCGATGCCGCAGCTGCGGGTGCAAGCGATGGCATGAAATTAGTATTGAACGTGGTAGCAATGCTGATTGCGTTTTTGGGATTGCTGGCGATGTTTAATGCCTTCCTCGGTTGGATTGGCACTCAAATAGGTTTTCCCCAGTTGTCGTTAGAGGCGATTTTTTCGGTTTTACTTGCCCCCGTTGCTTGGTTGATGGGGATACCTTGGACTGAGTGCGGGCAGGTGGGAATATTGTTGGGTAAAAAAACAATTTTGAACGAATTTATTGCTTATTTAGATTTGAAAAATTTAATTGAAACCAAGGCAATTTCAGAACGAACAATTATTATTGCCACCTATGCTTTGTGCGGTTTTTCTAATATTGGTTCGATTGGCATTCAACTCGGCGGGATTGGCGCGATCGCACCAAATCGCCAAAAAGACTTAGCCCGTCTCGGTGTGCGGGCGATGATCGCCGGATCGCTGGCTTGTTTCATGACTGCTGCGATCGCCGGAATGCTGTTATAACCAAAAACAGGGCGTTAGTAGGTTTTAACCATGCAAAAGTACATCCCACTCGTCGCGCGAGTTTTTTTAACCGCGATTTTTTTCAATTCCGCCTATGGCAAGATTACCGGCTTTAGCGGTACGCAACAATATATGGCTGGCGCTGGCATTCCGGCTGGGTTAACTGGCATATTGCTAGTGGGTGCGATTGTTTGCGAAGTGTTTGGTGGATTCTCCGTATTGCTGGGTTACAAAGCGCGTTGGGGTGCGATCGCTCTAATTATCTTCTTAATTCCAGCCACCCTGATCTTCCATACCAATTTTGCCGAACGAATGCAAGTAATTCAGTTCTTGAAAAACTTAGGGCTTTTGGGTGGATTGTTAATGGTGTATGCTTTTGGTTCAGGGCCACTCAGTTTAGATAAACAACAGCCATCTAATTAGCTAGAGAGAGGGAGAGATTATACATTACCATTCTTTTAATCCCAACTCTCCCTTAATCCCCAATTACCAATTACCCATTACCAATTCCCAATTCCCCACATGTTTGCCGATTTTCTCCCAGCCGCAGTTGCTGAAATCACCGAACCCGCCGCGATCGCTCTTGCCCAAAATATACAACGGGAAGCGATCTCAACCCCCTTAACTACCGCACCGATTAACACAACTTTTGTGCGCCAAGGTAGCGGCGGTACGCCGATTTTACTCCTCCACGGTTTCGATAGTTCGGTAATAGAATTCCGTCGCCTTATTCCCTTACTCGCTGCGGAAAACGAAACCTGGGCAGTCGATTTATTAGGGTTTGGTTTTACCGATAGATTGGCAGGAATTCCCTTTAGTCCAGATGGGATTAAAACCCATCTTTATTACTTTTGGAAAACGCTGATCTCGCAGCCGGTAATTTTAGTTGGCGTTTCGATGGGAGGCGCGGCAGCAATTGATTTTACCCTGACATATCCAGAAGTAGTGCAAAAATTGATACTGATTGACAGCGCGGGATTGGTAAGTCCCCCAGCAATTGGGAAATTCATGTTTCCGCCGTTGGATTACTTATCGGCGGAGTTTTTGCGGAATCTTGGCGTGCGCGATCGCATTAGTCGCGATGCGTATAAAAACTCCAGCCTCGCCACTACGGATGCGCTCAGATGTGGCGCTTTACACTTAGGTATGCCCGGTTGGCGGCAAGCATTGATCGCCTTTACCAAAAGCGGGGGTTACGGCTCGTTTAAAGATAAACTAGGCGAAATTACACAGCCAACGCTGATTTTATGGGGAGATGCGGATAAGATTCTGGGGATTGCTGATGCAGAGAAGTTTAAGAATGCGATCGCTCACAGCCAACTGATTTGGATCTCTGATGCTGGACACGTCCCTCACCTAGAACAACCGCAAATCGCCGCCCAACGCATTTTAGACTTCCGTATTTAGCGATCCGCAGGTTATCGTAGAAAAAAGCAGTCAAGCCGATTTAAACTGAATTTCCCAGCAGAGACTGTCAAAGTCTCTGCCCTGGTGCGTTACTAGGGTGCAAGCTTTTTCAAAATTTTAGATGAGCGATATGCCAAGGGCACGCTACGCGATCGCAGAATATCAGCTCCCATCTCAGAGAAATTACTGAGAGGGTGATAATAAACTCAGCTATATTGGGTACATTTGCTTTAGCAAGTGCCAGTCGAATCGGCAAGCACTGCCCTTTGCCGTCAAGGTTTTATCAGCATAGAGAAGTGAGGCAGTTATGAATACTGTATTGGTAGTAGAAGACTCTCATGCCCAACGGGAATGCATTTCCAATCAGTTGGAATGGAGTGGATTGCACGTCATCCAAGCCAGCGATGGCATCGAAGCTTTAGAAAAAATTGAGGCAAATAATCCCGATTTAGTGTTATTAGATATCGTCATGCCTCGGATGGATGGTTACGGCGTTTGTCGGCTGATTAAAGCCAATCCCGACACCCGCAATATTCCCGTAGTATTTTTAACCGCAAAAATCCAAGATATAGATTTTACTTGGGGGCTGAAAAATGCCGAAGCCTATTTAGGAAAGCCTTGGCAACCGAAAGAATTGATTAACACGATTAAACGCTTGATTCTTAACCATAAAAAACTGCGCGCTAGTGGCTCTGCCGATGCTTGGGTAAAATACGGCTTTTTGCTTTTACACACGATCGAACTCTACGAATGTCGTGCCGATGCTTGGACAAAATATGGTTTACTAATTACGCGGTTTTATAACAACGCCCTGGCAGCTTTTCAACAAGCGTTATTAATCAATCCCAATCATGCAGCCGCCCTAAAATATCGAGATAATGTTAAGAAAAAATGGGATATTTTGTTACAAAAATTAGAACAAACAAAACCTTGCCGAGTTTGTCAATATTATCACGGCAAAGAAGGCATAAATTGTGCGGTACATCCTTTTGGGCGCCCTGAAGAACTCTGCCGCGATTGGGAATTTGAGTAAAATTGCTAATTGCTAATTAATCAGCGACGAGCCGATAAACCGGGTTTATTTGCGGATGAAAGAAACCCGGTTTTTTGCAAAAACCGGGTTTCTGGGGGAATGATGGATGATACAGATCCTATACGCTGTAGGTGCGGGTTTTACCAGTTACTTTTGATAAAAACGAACAATTTAAATAAACCCGCCCCTTGTGTAGCACATTGATGGGAACACGGGATTAATTTTTTTGCGGTTTAGTGCGTTCCGCTGGCTTACCTTTTTCAGCACTAACTGGAAAATCGCCGTTTTCTTCCACCGTACCGGCAGAAATTTCAGGAGATTTTAAAGCCTGATCTAAAATAGTACGAGCTTGCTCGGCTTTAGATCTGGCTTCTTGGTAACGGAGATTCATTTGAGCAAAGTTTTTCAGAACTTTAAAACCTTCCTTGAGGCTCGATATTTCCTCTTCGCTTACAGAGTTATCGGAAAATAAAATATCAACTTGAGCGCGAACTTTCAACGCTTCAGCGCGTGTCTCTTGCACCTTAAGTTTTAATGAAGCAAGATTGCTGAGAATTTGGATAGCGCCGGTAACAGCATCTTCATCTCCAGCCGTCCCATCGGGTTCGAGATCTTTAACTTCAATAAAATCTTTAGCGCCAAAACCTTCATCGAGTTCTGTAGGGAGTTTACCAGCATCTATCAATTCCATCAGCTGATCCATCGCCTTTTCCCGTGCTTTAGCTGAATCTTTTCCGGAAACAGTCAGGACGACTTCTGGACTTTGAGGCAAGGTGTATCGAACCATTTCTTATCTCCGCATCAATTGTTTTAACTGGTTATGTCTTCAGCGGGTTAACTAAGCCTAGAGGTTTACTCTAAGTTAGTTAAAGAGGATTCTTATCCTGAGAGAAACCTGGTAGGGAAGACGATCGATAGTTCTGGTTTGACAACCAATATTTCATCTATTCCCTAGTTCTCAAACAGGTTTTAACTATGAACCTCTAAACGCGAACCTTTAAACCCATACCATACTATGACGGAATTCACTAGCGATTCGCTGACGATTAGCATAAGTTTATTTTTAGTTTCAGCTTTGGCAATTGGGATCAGCGGTACGATGATGATTGCGATCGCAGAGCGCCTAGCCAAGCAAACCGGACTCGGCGAAGCCCTTATGGGTGCTTTGTTTTTGGGACTCAGCACCTCTTTACCTGGAATTGTCACCTCAGTTACCGCTGCTTTTGGCGGCTATGGAGAACTATCCATCAGCAACGCCCTTGGCGATATTGCCGCCCAAACAGCATTTTTAGGAATTGCCGATATTACTTACCTTGAGTTTAATTTAGAATACGTCGCCGCCTCGGCTGCAACTTTAACCCAAGGAACTTTGCTAATCGTTTTACTAGCAATTCCTTTATTAACTATAGCAAATCCTGCGTTCACTTTGTGGGGAATTCATCCCGCTTCAATTGCGCTTGTGTTCACCTATATTTTCGGATTGCGTTTGGTAGCATCTGCACAAAACCGCCCGATGTGGACACCGCAGCAACCGGAAAAATTACCCATCGAAAAACCCGATCCATCCGAATTAGAACCAGATGGATTAATCGATTTATGGTTGCGGTTTTTATTACTATCTGTTGTGCTAGCTATTGCCGGATATGGATTAGAACAAACAGGCGTCAGCATTGCCAAATCTACCCATCTTTCTGAAAATGTAGTCGGAAGTTTATTCACCGCCCTATCAACTTCGCTCCCCGAATTAGTAACAGCACTTGTAGCCGTGCGTCGAGGGGCGCTTACCCTAGCTGTGAGTAATGTTTTAGGCGGCAATAGTTTCGATATATTGTTCTTATCCTTTTCCGATTTAGCCTATCGCAACGGCTCAATTTATCAAGCTTTAACCGAGCATGAAATATTCATCCTGGCGTTAACTATTGTCATGACTGGGATTCTGGTTTTAGGATTGTTGCGACGAGAAAAACACGGCATCGGCAATATTGGTTTCGAGAGTTTTTTATTGTTGTTGCTGTATGTGGGCGGGTTTTTGCTAGTGTCTTTTTCTTAATTTGGTAATGGGTAATTGGTAATTGGTAATTGGTTCAATTACAGTGTGTAAAATAGAAATAGGAGTTTGATTTTTAAGGAGCAATTTATGACTAAAATATCAGCAGAAAATACACATAAAACAGGTGAGGAAATACCGCCTCTGGAAAACGGCGATCGCTTGACACAACCCGAATTTCACCAACGCTATCTAGCCATGCCCCATGTCAAGAAAGCCGAACTAATCGAAGGAATCGTGTATATTGCACCGCCAGTACGCCACAGAAGACACGGACAACCCCACGCTGCGATCGCCGGATGGTTGCTAAATTATCAGATAGCAACCCCAGGAGTAGATTTGGGACTTGAAACCACAGTCTTGCTAGATTTAGATAACGAACCCCAACCCGATGCTTTACTGCGAATAGAAAATGGCGGAAACTCGCAAATCAATGAGGATGATTATATCGAGGGTGCGCCGGAATTAATTGCAGAAATAGCCGCCAGCAGTGCATCCTACGATTTAAACGATAAGAAAAAAGCTTACCGTCGTAACGGTGTCCAAGAGTATATCGTCTGGCAAATTCGCAAAAATAGTTTGTATTGGTTCAGACTTGAACAAGGTAAATACGTTTCGCTCAAACCCGATGAAAATGGTGTGATTCGCAGTCAAGTTTTTCCAGGTTTGTGGTTAGCAGTTCCAGCTTTATTATCTGGAGATTTAGCAACTGTGATGGCGGTATTGCAAGAGGGGATTAATTCAGCAGAACATGGGGAGTTTGTCAATCAATTATCACAAAAGTAATATTTTTGTAGGGGCGGGTTTTACCGACAATATTTGATACTCGCAAATAACCTCTATAAACCCGCCCCGCCGAGATGCGCGCCAGAAACCCGGTTTTTCTAAAAAACCGGGTTTCTTTACTGAAATACTCTTTCTTTGTAATCAGGTATAGGCTGACCTGTGACAATAGCATAGAGTACATCTGGATCTAAATCTGCTTCGTTAGGCCATACAATTGTCCCTAACTCTGGATTTAATTGCACTTGATTAAAGAAAGACAAGTCTTTAAAAGGAGCAAAAACTCCTGACAATTCAATTAATTCATTCACATCCACCACTCCTTCCACTCCATCTTCAAAGCGAAGGTGAAGTTTGTATCCTTCTAAAGGTTGAACGGCAACAATATCTTTGAGCATAGGTTTTTCCCACTTTAACTCATCTATGAATTGAAGTTTTGCTTTCTTCTGGAATCTTTTCTAGCAATTCCTCAATTGCCTCAAGATGTCCTACAATGTGAGGAATCGCGCCATATTGAAAAAAGTCAAATATATCTGGAAGTTCCTGCGCTTTTTTCTCTCCTGTCGCCACGTTTATCAGTTGAGATGAAATATTTTCCATATCTAAACTGATTTCTTCTAAATTAAAAATCAATCGTTCTATTTTATTTTTACCCATTTGTGCTTCTAACTGCTCTTGATGCTGTTTCAAAACGATAATTGCTTCTCGGAGTGAATAGGATTTATGACCCACGATTATCACCTCTTTACTTTATTGAAATAATGTTGGTGTAGAATCTCCCATCAGTTCAGATGCTTTGTTTAATGCTTCTATTACAGCATCTATCTCTTCGGCACTAAAGCCATCTTCAAGTATTTTACGTAATTGAGCTTCGGAAAGTTTTTCGGCTTGGATTTGCTTGATAAAGTTTTTAATTTCTCCCCACCAATGAGAACGGTCTTGATCTGGGTCGTCCTGATGGTCAGGAGGTCTACCAGCAACAGGCTCACCTAGTATTCTAGCTAAATGGATAACAACCTGTTGAAAAAGACCCTTGACTTTTTTCTTGACTCGTTGAGCCAGAATAAAAACAGTGGTGGAAACTTGGATATCTTTGGCTAGGCGATCGCAATTTTTAATCAATCGCTCAATTGGTGTTTTTGAGTTGGTCTGAACTGTGAAAAAATATGGCATTTGGTTTTAATGTCCTGATGTTTCTGTTTCTAGCAAAGGTTGTAACAAATTGCGTTCTTCGATAGGAAGTTCGAGCAAAACACGGCGATCGCCTTTCGTTATCTTATAGCGAACCCCAGCATTGAGCAGACGCAGAGGGATAACAAATTCAGATACATCGCCTACCAATTTCCGCCACACTTCCAGCCAGGTTTGTGCTGCTTTGTCGCTCACCATTTCTGACATCAATTCGGGTATGTTTTGCACAAGCCCCTGACCTAATGTTGCGATAAATTTGTACTTGTCGTAAAGCTCTATCAGGGTTGTGATGAGACTTTTCCAGATCGTTGCATCCTGCGTGCTATTAAACAGGATACTGATAATTAACTTGTTGTCATCGGCATCTGGTTCCGCCCCATTAGCAAAACGATTGAGTGCATTTTCCAATACAAAGATGCCTTTGTCCCAGTGATTCAGCGCCAGCAGTGCGAGGGATCGGATGAATAAAACAACCCAATCTTGTTCACCGAGTGCGATCGCCTGATCGCAGGAAGTTAACGCTTCGTTATATTGTCCTAGCTGAAATAGCATCCAGCCTCGGCTGTACCAAATAAACCCATCATTAGGCTCAAGCTCAATCGCTTTATCGTAGGATACTAAGGCTTTTTCATAGTGTTTGAGATCGGCAAGCAGAAAGGCTCGTAATTGCCAATTAATTTTATGATCAGGTCTAAGCTCAATCGCTTGGTCGTAAGATTCTAATGCTTCCTCTTTTCGGTTGAGGTCGGATAGGACATCGCCTCGCCTGCACCAAGCACCTGCATCATTGGGATCAAGCTCAATCGCTTTATCGTAGGATTGTAATGCTTCCTCTTTTCGGTTCAGGTCGTCTAGCACACCACCTCGCTTGCCCCAAGCTAGCGCAAAATTGGGGTCAAGTGCGATCGCTTGATCGCAAGATTGTAATGCTTCCTCTTTTCGGTTAAGACCGTATAGCACACTGCCTCGGTTGTTCCAAGCATAGACATAATTGGGGTCAAGTTCAATTGCTTTATCGTAGGATTCTAATGCTTCCTCTTTGCGGTTGAGGTCGTATAG
>ERZ1066119.27-NODE-27-length-125817-cov-78.345693_pt1 | contig 125817 bp, 108 predicted proteins | sample MGYA00382766_ERZ1066119 | MGnify/ENA primary metagenome ERZ1066119 (study PRJEB33369, sample SAMEA5778349) | biofilm metagenome | biome: Industrial cooling water; feature: Water cooling tower basin; material: Biofilm | place: United Arab Emirates | collected...
GTCGCCAGGGGTGCTTCTGTTTCAATCCCTTAAAGGGATTATTTAATATTGCAATCTGTTTTTACTAATTGTCCATTTCTATATATTTGTTTCAATCCCTTAAAGGGATTATTTAATATTGCAATGCAAATTCGCCTAGATTCGGCTACGCGCGACCTGTTTCAATCCCTTAAAGGGATTATTTAATATTGCAATTTGCGCCGAACGTGCTAACTCAACACGCTTACGAATTCTAGTTTCAATCCCTTAAAGGGATTATTTAATATTGCAATGTTTGGTTGCATTCATCATAATGTCTAGCACCATGTTTCAATCCCTTAAAGGGATTATTTAATATTGCAATCTTCTCAACTGCTAGCAATGCCGTTACAGGAACGCGCGGTTTCAATCCCTTAAAGGGATTATTTAATATTGCAATTCCTGTTTTCCTCCAACTTTCTCCCGTTGAGAAGTTTGTTTCAATCCCTTAAAGGGATTATTTAATATTGCAATTTATTTAGGTTCTAATGAGTTCGGACCAACTAGTTTGTTTCAATCCCTTAAAGGGATTATTTAATATTGCAATTTGACAAACCTTGGATACTTAGATAGAGTAAAGAGTTTCAATCCCTTAAAGGGATTATTTAATATTGCAATAGACGCTGGAGGGGGTAAGCAAAGCTACCAATTAGTTTCAATCCCTTAAAGGGATTATTTAATATTGCAATTCAGTGCTACCCTTGTATTTTGAAAGTGCTGCAGTTTCAATCCCTTAAAGGGATTATTTAATATTGCAATGTTAAAGAAGCAATTAAGAAAGAAATAAAAGAAGAGTTTCAATCCCTTAAAGGGATTATTTAATATTGCAATTTGGCTGCTTTGATTAAGCCAATAGAGCCAACTTGGTTTCAATCCCTTAAAGGGATTATTTAATATTGCAATTTGTTGAAATTCCAGCAGCAGACCCGCTAAACTCTTGTTTCAATCCCTTAAAGGGATTATTTAATATTGCAATCCAGTAAGTAATGGTCGATTCACGCTAACTCAAGAGTTTCAATCCCTTAAAGGGATTATTTAATATTGCAATGCCCCACATAGTAATGTATTTTGTTTTGCTCCTGGGTTTCAATCCCTTAAAGGGATTATTTAATATTGCAATGGGATAGCGGTTGGTGGTGGTTTTTGGAAGATTTTGGTTTCAATCCCTTAAAGGGATTATTTAATATTGCAATTCTAGTCAGGTAGTAACATGAAAATTCAATGGTTGATTGGTTTCAATCCCTTAAAGGGATTATTTAATATTGCAATGGCTTGGCGTAGAAGCTTCATTGTATTTAGTTTTCAAGGTGCTGTTCCGCGAACCTAGAGTAACAATAACGTTTCAGAGGCTAATGTGTCAAGATAGGCGCCGTTCAAAATAGCTAAAACGGTTGTATGGTAAGGGTTTCAGAGTTACCGCGAACCTCAAAAATAGATAGAATGCTTCAAAGCTATACTGGACAAGCGTTTACACAATAAATTTGGACTATGCCAAAAAAACACCCTATGGTTCGCGGCACCTGAGAGTATACCTAAAGAATAAGGCGCCGGAATTGGATTATCTAAAAAACCATCTAAAAGTATTGTACTCCAGCCCCATTGTTGACCATCGCGTGTAATTGTTGTATGAATTGGCGCCGTATGTGGAATACGTAACGCTTTTAACGTTGCTGTAGTCTTCCAAATATTTTGGGAAACAGCAAAAGCTATTCCATAAAAGTAAGGTTTTGTTATATTTTCCTTTACAATTCGCAAAAACTCGATGTCAAGATTACCCAAATGAATAATACCGCTGCAAAAATCACCATAATCATGAGCGGGAATGAGAATCGGAACATCAAGCTGTTTGCTAACTGTATCCATTAGTTGGACAGGATTTGAGCATCGAATTACAATATGGTCAATGCTAGTTATTTGAATTTTATCCATAATTTAGCCAAAATAAATTTTTTACTCATTTAATAATTTATAAAAAAATGCCTAGCAGAGTCTCTACAGGTTCAAGAGCGATTTTTACCCTATTAATCTTAGCTTGAACCTATCATCATATTTTTTGATCAAGGTAACCTTTTTCCTCTGGCTTGCCACTATATATATAAAGTTGTTTAGCGAGGGAGTCATGTCCGAACACAGTGATCTGGAGTTAGTTTTTCTATCGCGACAGGGAAATAAAGCTGCATTCGGTTTGCTTGTGTCGCGTTATCAACAAATGGCGCAACGCCTAGCTACACGAGTGGTGGGCAATGGAGATTTGGCGCAAGAGCTTGTACAAGATGCTATGCTGCAAGCTTATCTCTCGCTAGATAAACTCAATGACCCAACACGATTTAAGAGTTGGCTGTACGGCATTGTACTCAATGTTTGCCGAAACGATTTGCGGCACCGTAAATTAATCTGTTTTTCCCTAGAAGCAATGATAGGGAATTTTATCGATAAACCGCTACCAACGCTCTTGAGTTCTCCTGACCCTCAGCTTGTGGCAGAACAGGAAGAATTACAGACTGTAGTACAAGATGCAGTTAATGCTCTATCTCCCAAGAATCGCTCAGTAGTTTTACTGTTTTACAACGAGCAGTTTAGTTTACAAGAAGTAGCAAATCGCTTAAATATTTCAGTCAATGCTGTCAAAGGGCGCCTACACAAATCTCGCCATCAACTAAGAGAACGATTATCTCCTCTTCAAGAACAAATTCAACCCACTTTACTTCAGGAAACAAAAACCATGACTAGTAGCGCTATCGAAACCAAGATAGAATTGTACTGCTCATTTTGTCACAAAAGCCAAGAACAAGTTAATATTCTTATTGCAGGGCCAGGTGTATTTATCTGCGATACTTGTGTGGATATCTGTAACAAAATTATCAGCAAAGAAATTCCGCCATCTCCATTGGTTCAGGAGGAAATTGATAAATTAATCAATTCAGGAAAGTTAAGCGGGTGAATCTACATGAATTAAATTCAAGATTAGGCAATTTTAACGAGAATATAATTTATTCTGACAATACACAGGCACGCTACTGCCTGTGCATTGGTTACAAGCGTTCATTAATCTAAGTCAGGGCGTACTTTATCTACTTTACCATTGTTTGTAAGATAGTATATAATATCTAAATAAACTGAACACACATTTAAAATTAATTTAAAAAATTATGTTAGATGAAGCAGCTATTGAACATCGTTTAGCCAATCTAGAAAGAGAGGTTGCAGCCTTAAAGCAAAAAAACAATAATGATTCTACTTCTGACAATTGGCTTAACAATTTAATTGGTTCTATTTCGGACGAAGCAGCTTTTATTGAAGCTTTGGAATACGGACGTTCGTTTCGTCAATCTGATAAGCCTGCTGATGAAGGTAATCAGTAAGGATGAGATATTTGTTTGATACTGACCATATCAGCTTTTTACAGCGTGGTTCAGGTTCAGAATTTACTAATATAATGTCTCGAATGGCGCAGTACTCTGCGTCAGATTTTGCATTATCTATTGTTAGTTTTCATGAACAGGTCATTGGCGCCCATAACTTTATAAATCGGGCTGATAAACCCGAAGATATAATGCGCGGGTATACACTTTTATTTCAGACGCTTCAAGGGTTTTCTAATTCTCATGTTTTACCTTTCGATGCTCCGGCAATTGCAATTTGTAATGAACTACGAGTTAAAGTTAGAGTATCAACAATGGATTTAAGGATTGCTGCTATAACGCTATCTCATAATTTAATAGTATTAACTCGGAATCGTAAAGATTTTAATAAGGTGCCTGGATTAAGTATCGAAGATTGGACTATTTGACTCCGTGATAAATATACTGCACAGGCAGGATGCCTGTGCTACAATTTTTGATGCCTGTGCTACAATTTTTGATGCTTGTGCCACAATGTTAGGCGCCCATTAATTGTAGTAATACTTCTGTGGACATTTTGCCGCTAATGTCGGCGCCTTCGAGTAAACTATCTGCTAGGTCACGTTTGTGATGGTGTAATTCAACGATTTTGTCTTCGATGGTGTCTTTGGCAACTAGTCTATATATAGTAACTGGTCGTTGTTGTCCTATGCGGTGCGCGCGGTCAGATGCTTGGTCTTCGACTGCTGGGTTCCACCACGGATCCATATGAATTACATAGTCGGCAGCAGTAAGATTTAAGCCTGTTCCTCCTGCTTTTAAACTTATTAAAAATACGTCTCCTTCTCCTGCTTGGAATGCATCTACTGCTTTTTTGCGGTTTGTTACAGGTGTGCTACCGTCTAAATATTGATAGCTGATGTTTTGTGTGTCTAGATAATCTCTAATAATATGTAAGTGGTCTACAAATTGACTAAATACTAACACTTTATGACGGTTTTCTAGTAATTCTCCTAGTACTTCGCCGAATAGTTGAAGTTTTGCACTTGGTAATTTAGTGTCTTTTGCCACCAAGCGAGCGTTACAACAAGAACGACGCAGTTTCATTATTTCTGCTAATACTTGTAGATGTTTTTGACCTGAGAAAGGCGCCTCTTCGTTCGTAAGTTTTGCTACAGCTTCACGCCGTAATGCTTCGTAAAATGCCATTTCTTCGCGACTTAATTCTACATGTAATAAAATTTCAGTACGCGATGGTAATGATTCTAATACTTGATTCTTTGTACGACGTAGTATAAATGGTTGAATGAGTTTTTTCAACTTGGTACGGGCGCCTTTATCTTGAAATTTTTCGATAGGGTTAGCAAAGCGTTCGTTAAAACTTTCAAATGAACCAAGTAAACCAGGGTTAATAAATCTAAATAAATTCCAAAGTTCACCAAGATGATTTTCTATCGGTGTTCCGGTTGTAATTAGTTTAAAACCTGCTTTTAAATTCATTGCAGCTTGCGAGCGCTTTGTGGACATGTTTTTTATCGCTTGCGCTTCGTCTAATACTATGGTTTGCCATTCGACTTGCGATAACATTTGCGAAACTTCTTCTTGCTGTAATAACCCATAGCTACAAACAAACATGTCAAAGGGTTTTAAATTATCTAACACTTTTTGACGATTACCACTACCAAACTGAATAATATTTAGAGTTGGTGCAAATTTTTGAGCTTCGCTTATCCAATTCATACATACTGATGTTGGTGCAATAATTAACGTTGCTCCTTCAGCAGCATGGTTTAAAATTAAGGCTAATGCTTGTATTGTTTTACCTAATCCCATTTGGTCTGCTAAACAGGCGCCTACTCCCCAATGTGCTAAACGCGACATCCAATTAAAACCTTCAACTTGGTAGTCGCGTAACTCTGCTTGGAAAGTACTTGGCACTTTTGGTTGTAAATTTTGAATTTCTTTTAAACGCTGTACATGCACTTTCCAATGTTTATCTGCTTTGAGCGTACCTACTTCGTCAACAAAATCTTCTAACCCCAATGTTGCTAACGGGTGAAACCTTACACCTTTATTGGATACTTCTGAAAATGTCTTTAATTCTTCTAAACGTCTACGAAACGCTTGTGTCAACGCCAAAAACTGACCATCACCAAGCGGAATAAATCTACTAGGTGTTTTATCGAGCAGTTCTAATAGCTGTCGCATATCTAACACCAACTTATCATCTAATTTTAACTCCCCACTGGCGCCAAACCAATCAGAGGAGCGTTGAATCGACATTTGAAAGTCTTTCAAGTCCGCACGATGAGTGACCCGCAGCTTTTCTCCTTGAGGCCACTCAACAACAACACTATCTCCTAACGTTTGCAATTCTAACAAAAGTTCTAAACAATCTTCTGGGTTATTTATCTGCCATTCCCCATCTTCTGCATCGATACCTGCTAAAGTTGAACAAGCTGCAATGATATTATCTCTAAGTAATTTCTCTTCTTTGAGATTACGCTGTGTTTGCAGACGCTTATTATTAATTTCTGCAATTACTGTTACACCACCTGTACCCGGACGATAATATGGACCACCACTTCCAAACGGACAAGATAATAAACTTACTTTTAACCCTTCTGAAGCTGGTAACAAAACGATATGCGGTATAGTTTGTGCTGGTACTTCCTCGGCACCAGAACCCCCACCCCCAATATCTGAATGTACTGTTACAATTTCTGAAACTCCATTTATTGCCTCTAATACTTGCTTTTCGGCTGTAATGGGTACAACTAATCGATTATCATTCCCAATTATTTCTGCAATGCGTCGGTGTTCAAGAGTAATTTCAATCACTTTAACCCGTGTAGGAGTTTCTTTAATAGCCAAAATATTTTGACTTTGAGATAACTTTGGCGAAAACTCAATGGTTAATTTACCCTTTCTACCTTTCTTAACCAATAACTCTGGTTCTCCCTTAACTATTTCCACACGTGTACTAGCTGCATCGTCCCAAAATACCAAAGGATGACCAACCAAAGCTGTTATAGCTCTATCGGGAAACGAATATTCAGTTTTACCATAATAATGCCCATCATAATAAGCTTCAATACAAGCACAAGCTTTAATATCTTGCGTCGTTAAATAATCAAATTCATCCAAATCATTTTTTAAACGCTTCAAAGCTATCGGGCGCCCTTTACCCCATTCTCCCTTATTATTTACCTTTTGTTCGCGCGGTTGTAGCGTACATTTGAATGCATAATGAGTAATAAACCAAGCTAAACGTGTCGTACCCTCTTTAATAGTAGGCGCCTGTTTCTTTAAATTAGCAAGGGCAGTTAAACAACGTTGCCACGAAGACTGCGGAGCAATAGCATTTATAATACTAGTTATGCCTAATTCTTCATGCAAATTTTCTGCTTGAGTTTCCAAACTTTCATCAGACTTTAATCGCGATAATAATTCCACACTTTCCATCGCTAACCAAGTATAATCATTACTCATAGCTTGCGAATAACACCGCTCCACCAAACTCACAAAATGCCTTTTTGCACTATTCGCATCTATCCAATAATGGCAAAGTATGAAAAACAATGCTTCAATAATATTGTGTTCTTCAGGAAAGACAACACGGTTAGTTAGGATAAACTGTTTTTGTGACATATCACCTAACTGAACTTCGAGTAAAACCTTTAGCTGATAGTAAATCATTCGCAGCCAATGACCCGACTCGCGCGACATTAAGCTACAATATTCTAAGGCTTTATGTAAGCTACTTTTTTGACCTTCTTTAATTAAAGCCAGTATAAAAAATAACCCACTCAAGTTAGTAAAATAAGTTAGACGTTTACCTCGACCTTTATTCAATAATTCGATCGCATCGTGATAATATGTAATTGCTGCATCGACATCATCACGTAGAAAATTCAACCATCCCCAATAAGCAGAAGTTTGATTTTGAAACGATTTAGATATAGACTCTAAACATTGCTCTGCTTCTTGTAAACTACCTCGCAGTAACAGTTGTTCTGTTAAAATTATTCGTAAAGAATCTGAACAATGCTTACCTTTAAAAAAACATTCTTCTTTAATTAAATCAAACGCTTCATCAGCAGGCGCCAACTTGAGGGCAGAGTCTAATAAAATAATTCTAAGACAGTTTTCGTACAATTCTTGTGGTAAAACTTCAATCCACTTAGCATCAAACGGATTATTACATATTTTGTAGATAACTTGCTGTACAGATATTTTATTTTTAATCTGTCTACATTGCTCATAATCATGAAACTGTTTATTCACATAATTTAAATCACCTCGGTAAAGTCCAATACGAACCTCTCGTATTAACTGCATCTCATTCGAGAACAACCGATAACCATTTACTTCATAATTCCTTATTGGCATTTGAACGTGAACACAGTTTGCCAAAACTTCAAATTTTTCTGTAGATACCGCATCACGGGTAACTATTTCTACCAATAAATCATGACATTGTATTAACTCTTTATTTTTAACAAGTAGCTGCGCTCTCACCAACCCTTCTACATATACATCCAAAATTTTACTATCCACGGCGCCTACTTTACTAAAGCAGCTAAAAAACTGCTTTTTACTCACTGGCTCATAAATCACTGAGAATAATTGTACCATCTGTTTCTCGATGGGTGGTAACTCTTCGTACACAACTCGGAGTTGTACTCGTTTTCTGTTAATCTCAGTAGCAGAAGTATTTATGGTAAACATATATAAAGTAGGCGCCTGTGAATGAAAAACAGATTTGTATATATTTTGCTAATATTCCACTAATACACCAATACCGACCAAATCACCTAAATAGTCTCAAAATATATAATTTTATGTGCGTCCCAGCAAACTTTCGTTAAATAACTTTACAATCCACCGTAGGTTGGGTGGAGGAACGGAACCCAACGTATACAGCAGATTGCGTGTTGATGCAATACATGTAGAGACGCGATTTATCGCGTCTCTACAGGGTTTTGGGCGTTATAATATGTATCTCATGCACCTGAAATGTGCGCCATTGGCGCACAAAATGATTCAAAACCTGCTTTTCGGAAACCCTGTAGTTAATCCGCTGGCACCTGCAAATAAATCAATCAACTTGTACTTCATGTACAAAATATTATAGTGATGAAGTAGTACTGTCAATAAGTATAACAATTTAATTACTACTTTATTTAGAGGCACCACGAGTTATACTGTTATAATATTTACTTAACAGCAAACCCATCATATTGACGCAAAAATTCAGAGTGGTAAGCTAACACAATATCTTGCTTGGGTACACCTAATTCGACTAAAGTATCGGCAACACCGTCTTCTGTACCATCATATTGAATCCAAATTTTATCACCAATTATATCGATGTGTATTAAGGCGCCATATACTCTTTGAAAACCATCCCAACCAGCATGAAATATTTGATAATGGTCGTCTTCGGTATCAAACATTTTATAAACTTCGATTTCTCCATCTGATGGTTTCATTTCCAAATATGGCAATAAACACTGACGAATTAGTTGACGGTAATGATTTAATTTATCCATTGCTCAATTACCTCCAAATTCGGGTCAAATATTAGTAATTTGATTTGATAGGTTTGGACGCTAAGTTTAGGTAAATCTCTACGAAAAAAAGTTCGATATATTTCTGTTGTTACAGCTAAATATAGTTGGCGGTCTGGTTGCTTTATTTGTAGTACTGCTCTATAGTTGAGAAATTGCCCTAAGGCTAAATGGAAATCTGTAATTGCAGATGTTCCAATAAAGCTTTTTACTTCTACTGCAATTTTCTCATGCTCACGTTCCGCTGCTATTAAACGTTCAGCAGCCATATCTATTCGTAACTGGTCATCCCCCCACCTGAGATATAATGGCTCTGTAATCGTCCAGCCATCATTCTGTAAAGCAGCTTTCGCAGCATTGTGAAATATATCTTTAGCCGACACGAGAAATAATAGTAAATTTTCTAGTTTTTAGGTTTGCTTTCCAACAGAAATTATAACATTATTCATTCGTTACATCCGTTACATCCGTTCTTATCCGTTGCCAATTTTTTCAGCATGAAGTGTAATAACGGTAATTTCTGGACGACAATTAAATCTGACATGAAGTCCTGTCATACCTAAACCTCGGTTTGTGTATAATTTCATTCCACCAATTTGATAGAGTCCTGCGTAATATTTTTTACCTAGGTCAGGTAATACGGGTGGTTTTAAAAAGGGTAAGCGTATTTGTCCAGCGTGGGAATGTCCTGATAATTGTAAATCAAACCTGTTGGTTGCGGCGCTGGTGTCGCCAAAATCTGGTTCGTGTGCTAGTAATATTGCGGCGCCATTTAATGGTAAGTTTTGTAGCACTAAGTCTAACCTAGCTTTTCCTGCCCAAACATCATCTACTCCAGCTATATACAATTTTGCTGTTCCACGTTGTAATATATAATAGGTATTGTTGAGATTGATGACACCAGTTTCTGCCATTGTTTTTGCAATTGCTTCGGGATTGGCGCCATAGTCATGATTCCCTAACACGCCAAATTTACCGTTTTTTGCGGTAAGTACACCTAGTGTCTGTTGTAATTTAGGAATAAAGCGTTGTTGCTCATGTGTTACCAAGTCACCTGTAATTACTATTGAATCAGGGTTTTGCTGATTGACTAATCGAAAAATACGCTTTAAACGTGCTGAAGTCATCCATCGATTGACATGGATATCACTAATTTGTACAATTTTATATTCGTTAAATTCTTGTGGAAGGTGTGGAAGACTTAATTGTAGCGATTTAATCTCAATCCAGTTTGGTTCTATGAAGTAAGCGTATAGTAAAGTACATATTCCGAGTATAAATAAGCCTGACTTGATAAATCTAAATACCCTTCGGCGTGTCTTCTGGCGTTGCTTATAGTATATCAAGGTTCAATCTCCAGTCTTTTAGACTTATTTTTATATACCCTGTACTGTTTTAAGTTTGAATTCGTTTAACTGTCAAATATACATATTTTAGATGGAGCTAACTAAATTATTATGAGTTTACCTGTTGTTGCTATTATCGGGCGCCCCAATGTGGGCAAGTCAACGTTTGTAAATCGTCTTGCTGGTGAACAAACTGCTATCGTTCACGATGAACCAGGTGTAACACGTGATAGAACCTACTTAAAAGCGTTTTGGCGTGATAGAGAGTTTACAGTCGTTGATACAGGTGGTTTAATATTCAACGATGATACCGAATTTTTACCGTTCATTCGTCAGCAAGCCATGACGGCACTCTCTGAAGCAAGTGCTGCTATTTTTCTAGTAGATGGACAAGCAGGGCCAAATTCTTCTGATGAAGAAATTGCCTCTTGGTTGCGAGTTCAAAAAGTTCCTGTCTTGCTTGCAGTTAATAAATGCGAATCTCCCGAACAAGGTTTAATGCAAGCTGCTGAGTTTTGGACATTAGGACTTGGTGAACCATATCCTATTTCTGCTATTCACGGTAGTGGTACAGGTGACTTACTCGACGAGTTAATTAACCATTTACCGATGGTGCAAGATATACCAGAAAACGAAGAAATCAAAATTGCTATTGTCGGGCGCCCAAATGTCGGTAAATCAAGTCTATTAAACGCATTTGTTGGTGAAGAACGCGCCATTGTTAGCCCAATTTCGGGTACAACACGTGATGCAATTGATACATTCATTGAACGTGACGGGCACAAATATCGTCTTATCGATACCGCAGGAATTCGCAGAAAGAAAAGTATCGAATATGGTACAGAATTCTTTAGTATTAACCGTGCATTCAAAGCTATTCGACGTAGTGATGTAGTGTTATTAGTAATAGACGCACTAGATGGAGTCACCGACCAAGACCAAAAACTAGCGGGACGAATCGTTGACGAAGGACGCGCGTGTATTATTGTTGTAAATAAATGGGACGCAATTGAAAAAGACTCCCATACAATTTACGACTATCAGAAAGCGCTTGAAGAACGATTACATTTTACCGAGTGGGCAGACACAATCTTCGTCAGCGCTCAAACCGGACAGCGTGTTGAAAAAATTTTAGAACTAGTAGTCAGCAGCGTTGAGTCACATCGGCGCCGTGTTAGTACATCTGTAATCAACGAAGTACTCGAAGACGCAGTACACTGGCATTCACCCCCAGTTAGTCGCAGTGGTAAGCAAGGTAAAATCTATTATGGCACCCAAGTTACGACGGCGCCGCCAACAATTGCCTTATTTGTCAACGAGTCCAAGCGTTTCAACGATAACTATCGTCGCTACATCGAGCGTCAATTCCGTCAACAACTAGGTTTCAAAGGTACACCTATCCGTATATTATGGCGTAGTAAGAAAGTCCGCGACGCAGAAGGCAGCGTTATCAACACAAACCGCGCAACGCGAGTGTAGAAAGAGTGCTGAGTAGTGAGTGCTGAGTAGTGAGTGCTGAGTGCTGAGTGCTAAGTTGGGAGTAAAAAGTAAAAGACAGGGTGCTGAAATATTTAAAAATAATGTGCTAGTACTTATGCAGCAAAACTCTCTTACTCTCTTACTTACTCAGCACTCAGCACTCAGCACTTTCTACTTAAAGTCAGCACTTTTTACTAAAAAATGGATTTACTTCGCTCTTTACCGCTTGGTCTTTATCTCGAACAACCGCAAACCTGGTTACATAAAATTGACCCCCGTGTCAAGATTTTTTGGTTGATGAGTTTTTTGACTACCTACACTTTTGCCAATAACGAATGGCGCCTGTTGTTGGTAGTATTACTAGTATTGACTACTTTACTATCTGGTATTCCTCGACGCATTTGGCAACAACCTCAACAAATGGCAGGGTTGCTGTTTTTAACGTTTTTGGTGTTTGTTATTGGATGTTTTACTCCCGATGGACTCGGTTTACATTATCAACCCCGTTTACCTGAATATCAGGTTGTTACACAATCTCAATCTACACCTCAATCTACACCCACACAAGCTCCTCCTATATCTACCCCTACTACCTCTAATCAAACTAGTAGTAAAAAATATACATATGTTTTATTTGAACGCGGTGTTTTTAAAGTTACTCGTCGTTCACTTGATTTAGCTCTCAGAATTAGCACTATTCTATTTACTGTTTTATATAGTAGTAATCTATACTTAATTACAACGGCGCCGGAAGAAATTACTGCTGCTTTAGAAGATTTGATGCAGCCGTTAAAAGTGTTTAAATTACCAATTACAGAAGTGACGTTAACGTTAACCCTGTCGTTGCGATTTATACCTTTAGTGTTAGAAGAAATACAAAATTTAATCCGAGCGATAATGACACGGGCTATCAATTGGAAGAAAATAGGATTCAAAGGTGCTGCTAAAATTTGGCTGACAGTTACAGAACGATTATTTGATAATTTGTTTTTGCGTGCAGAACAAATGGCAAGTGCCATTACAGTACGTGGTTTCACAAGTCCCAACCAGCACCGTGTTCAATGGCACGATTTTAAACTCAAACCACGCGACTGGTTGGCAATTATGTTACTTATACTATTTTGGGGTGCCAGAATTGTTTATGGTAATGATGTTAATTAATTGGTAGCATAATAACCGTGTTATCGTGGTAATTATGATAGTATCATTTAAAGATCGAGGAACAGAAGACATTTTTGATGGCAATGACTCAAAGGAGGCCCGAAGGCAATGTCCTATCGACTGTTGGAAAACTGCACAAAGGAAATTAGATCAACTTAATGCAGCATCTAATTTAGATGATGTAAAAATTCCGCCAGGGAAAAGGTTAGAAGCTCTAAAAGGCGATCGTCTGGGTCAACATAGCATTAGGATTAATGACCAATATCGAATTTGCTTTAAATGGACATCGCAAGGTTCAGAGGAAGTTGAAATAGTAGATTACCATTAGGAGATAGCTTTCGTATGAGAGTTCCAAAATATAGACCCCCCTCACATCCAGGTGAAATATTACTTAAAGAATTTCTAGAGCCAATGGGAATATCGCAACAACAGCTTGCAGATACACTTCATGTTCCTTATCAACGAATTAATGAGATTGTAAATCAGAAGCGGGGTATTACACCTAGTACAGCAGTGCGATTGTCTAAATTTTTTGGGAATAGTTCAGGATTTTGGTTGAACTTGCAACAGAATTGGGAACTATACCACGTTCTAAAGGAAGAAGAAGAGGAACTAAAAACGATTGTACAGTTTGGCACTTGAATCAGTTCTCCTCTTCAATATAGAGGTTAAGGGGAATCTAATTTCATATCTCTTAAGTCTTCTTCACGTAAATCGGCAGTTCTATATCTACAGTCAAAACATTGATGCACTTTTTTGAAGTGTTTTGGTAAGTGTAGTTTTTTACCAGGCTTAATAAGTGGTTTATTCGGAACTTGTAGCGGTAAAGGTTGCGGTTGTATTGTGTGTAATGTAAAAGCACTCAATAAACCTAAACCCAATGCACTTAAACTCAATCCAACCGCCAACGGGTATTTATAATTTACTTTATGAGTACGAATCGAACTACTTGTATTATTAATTGCCAATAATGCTTTTAAAGCGGTTGCAGCGTCGAGAAATCTTTGTTCTTGATTGGGTGCAACCATTTTTTCTAACCAGTCAACCCAGTACAAGTTCAGTTCTGGCAATATTTGATGAATTTTAAATCGAAACGAATCGTCTATTAAATTTCCAATTTGATTTGATGGTGTTTGTGTCAACAAGCACATTAATGTTGCACCTAAACTATATAAGTCTGATGCTGTTGTCAATGACCTACCCAATATTTGCTCCGGTGGCATAAACCCTAGTGTACCTTTTACCGTTGTACTGGCGCCCATTTCTTCCCCTCTCATTCGCGCCAATCCAAAATCGACTAAATATACCTTCGAGTCATCTATTAATATATTCTCAGGTTTGATATCGCGATGAATTACTGACGGCGCCTGCTCTTGTAAGTATACTAATATCTCTAACACACCTGAAGCGACTCTAAAAGCATTGTCTAAAATTGAGAATGACTGTTGGGGAGATAACATCCATATAGCCAAACTAGAAGCGTTAATATACTCTTGGACTAAGCAAAAACCTTTTTCTGTCTCAAAGCAGTCGAGATATTTGGGTACTTGTGGATGGTCTAGGTGTTGCAGTAAATTAATTTCTTGTTCAAATGCAGCAAAACCTGACCAACTGGCGCCAACTGTGGCAAATTGAAATTGTTTAATAACTACATACTGCGAATCTGTTTTGGCTTTATAGGTGACTCTACCACCACTCAGGTTTTGTCCTAATACACATTCAACAGCATAACCGAACTCACTAAAGTCAGGTAATTTGTTCAAAAATTTAGAAGTGTGATTAAAAATACTGTTAGCGTTGTTGTTAGGACTACTCATACCCATTCACCAATTGGAGAGAATTACACTATTCTGGCGAGGAACTCTAATTGTTGTACTATCTATACTTCACCTTTCGGTGATTGGTTACTAAAAATGCAACAAACCTTTCCCCCTTAACACAAGCATGACAACTCGGTATTGGCACTCACAACCACTCAAAAATCGCACTGGTTCAAATATTTTTGCCACTTTGTTCTCTAATCATACTTTTGCGACGCTACTTGAAAGTCCTTATCTTAATGGCAATGATAATGATAATCAAAGGTTAGCACGGTATTCAATTTGTGCAGGTGCCCCACGAGTTGTTGAGGGACAGCTACAAATGTGGACACCCCAATTAGGCGAAATTTTACCTTTTTTGCGACAATTACAGCAAGAAGTAGAGTTTATACCAGCGTCCGCTCCATCCCTTCCTTTTACAGGTGGTTGGTTAGGTTGGTTAGGTTATGATGTAGCGTGGGAAATTGAAAAATTGCCTCATAATAAACATGACTCATTACCGTTTCCGGTTGCGTATTGGTATGAACCTGAAAGCTTTGCCGTATTAGACCATATTGAGCAAGTACTCTGGCTGTTCTCAACTGAGCTTAGTCATATATATGATATGGAAGCACAACTAGAACAGGAAATACATCAAATACATCAAGTCGATGTAGATAATAGAAATTTTGTGACAACAAAGCTTTATACTTTATCTTCTCAAGAAGAATATGAAGCTGCGGTACAACAAGCTAAGAAGTATATTCAAGCAGGTGATATTTTCCAAGCTAATTTATCACTGCGTTTTACTACAGAAATTAGTGCTTCTGGGTGGGATGTTTACCAAACGCTACAAAAAATTAATCCTTCCCCTTTTGCTTGCTACTATAAAACACCTTGGGGAGAAGTTGTTAGTTGCTCTCCTGAAAGACTCGTTTGTAAAGACGTGACATGTCACGTCTCTACACGTCCTATTGCTGGAACACGTAGACGTGGTACTACTTTAGAACATGACGAACTACTTGCTCATGAGCTACTCAATAATACAAAAGAACTGGCAGAGCATATCATGCTAGTTGACTTGGAGCGTAATGACTTAGGAAGAGTGTGTGAATGGGGAAGCGTGAAAGTTGATGAACTATTGACTATTGAACGATATAGTCATGTTATGCACTTGGTGAGTAATGTGGTGGGAATTTTAAAACCAGAATTAAATGCTGTCGATTTAATCGGCGCCATGTTTCCGGGTGGTACGATTACGGGGTGTCCTAAAATTCGCTGCATGGAAATTATCGAAGAAATCGAGCCAGTACGTCGCAGTTTATTTTATGGTTCCTGTGGTTACATTGACTGGCGAGGTTATTTAGATTTGAATATTTTAATCCGAACTTTACTCGTGGCGCCCAACGCTAAGAATAATACTGTCTGGGGACAAGTTGGCGCCGGAATTGTCGCAGATAGTGACCCAGAACGCGAATGGTATGAATCACTACAAAAAGCCGAAGCTCAACTAGCTGCCCTACGTATCTTATAGCACCACACATGAACATCCGAGTCGGGACAGATATAGTCTACATACCTAGAATACAAGCATTAATAACACGCTTCGGGGATCGCTTCTTGCAACGTGTATACACACCCAACGAACAGCAACACTGTGGAGTCAGTAACGAACTTAATCGCATGGCAATAAATAAACTTGCTGGACGCTGGGCAGCTAAAGAAGCGGTTGTTAAAGCTTTGGGGACAGGATGGCGAGGAATTGGATATACTGATGTAGAAATTTGCCGCCATTCTTCTGGTGTCCCGTTTGTTTTATTCCACAACAAAGCAGAAGCTATTGTCACTGCTTTAGGAGACCTAGATAACAATTGTCAACTCAGTTTAAGCCATGATGGAGATTATGCTACCGCTACCGCCATTTTTGTGGTGCCAGGAACATAAACAGTTCTCAGTTTACAGTTATCAGTTCGCACTTATATGATTTTAAGCAAATCTTCCAGCGAAATATGGTAATAATTAGGCTGAATTTTCGTTATTAGTAGAGAAAAGGTTATATGTACAAAAAAGAAGTAACGGCACTAGATGAACTCAGATAGCCCAGAAACTTATATAAATCATCCAACTTGGGGTTTACTCTACCGAATAAGCTTGGTGGATGATAACCAAGAGCTTTTCACAACGCTTTACGCACAGCGTCTATTCTTCATAGTCACCGTCGAAGCTAAAAATATGAAGTTCCAGTCCATAGGACGCACGGAAGCGCGGATGATGCTCGAAAATCGCCTGCGTTCTCTACGTCGTTCTGGCTCAAGAGAAGAATACAATCAGCTTCAAAGTGTTTTCCAGCGCACTTTTAATTAACACCCACTAATTAAAACAAACGCGCTCTCTACCCAAACCGCGCGCATATGAGCAACCCATACCACGACCGCATCAACCAAATTCGTTCTCAATTACCCGCTCAGGTTCGATTAATCGCTGTTACAAAAACAGTTCCTGCGGAGGTAGTTCGCATCGCTTACACCGCAGGAATTCGCGATTTTGGCGAAAGTCGCATCCAAGAAGCTGCCGCAAAACAAGCTTTACTCCACGATTTACCAGATATTACCTGGCACTTCATTGGGAGAATGCAAAGCAACAAAGCCAAAAAAGCTCTGGAGCTATTTCAGTGGATTCATTCTGTTGATACAGTAACGATTGCTCAACGTCTCAACCAGCTCGCTTCTACAATGAATCTTAATCCCCACATTTGTTTCCAAGTCAAAATTCTTCCTGACCCCAACAAATCTGGGTGGCACATCCCCCAGTTGCTCGAAGATTTGCCTTTATTAAACGAATGTAAAAGTTTACAATGTCAAGGTTTAATGACAATTCCACCTTTAGGTTTGGACGAAATACAAACTTTAGAGGTGTTTAACCAAACTCGTGAATTAGCGGAAAAAATCAATGCTCAAAATTGGTCAAACATATGTATAGAGCAGCTTTCGATGGGAATGTCGGGTGATTATGAGCTTGGAATCAAAGCAGGCGCCACAATGGTCAGATTGGGAACTATTCTTTTCGGTGCCCGTTGAAGAAAGCAATATATACACACGCTCTTAGGCAGTCTAGACAAATGATACAGGCATTGAAACAAGATTAAATAAGGCATAGCATCGTATTAAGTATCGAAGATTAACTTCGGTACTGACAATATTTGATACTAAAAAAAACTATCGCATCCTGATTCACGAAGGCATGCGAAATATAGTATTTACAAATGTGTACCTATTTAAAATATGGGTCAAAAGAAACTTTTCTTAGCGGACTACTTAGGATATAATCTTGACTCATTAGTTACGTATAAAAATATGTTCTAACGTTAAGGCGTAAGACTCATAGATTTTATTTGTGCGTGATAGATGTTACAAATGACGGTAGAATTCTTAAATTGTCCGTGCGAAAAAATATGGTGAAGACAGCGAAAAGCTATTTTTACCTAACTAAGTCAAGGTATTGAGTACCAGGAGCGTGTCAAAATGAACAACATATTTACCAAATTAAAAGACTTTGTTGGTTTAAATGAACCAGTAGAAGAGTATGAGTACTACGAAGAAGTCGATAACGACAATTATCAGAACATCTACCAAGAGCAAAATCCACCACAACAACCAGCACCACAACCAGTAGAAGCACCAGCGAACAATGGACGTTGGCGTGAACCCATGACTACAATGAATACTGGTGTAGCAGGTGCAAAAACAATGAATAATGTAATAGGTATGCCCGGAGCTTTAAATGGAATTTCCGAAGTGTTAGTGCTTGAACCACGGACGTTTGAAGAAATGCCTCAAGCGATTCAGGCACTACGTGAGCGTAAATCTGTGGTATTGAATTTAACAATTATGGATCCAGACCAAGCGCAGCGAGCTGTTGATTTTGTGGCAGGTGGGACATACGCACTTGATGGACATCAAGAACGTATTGGTGAAAGTATCTTCTTGTTTACGCCAAGCTGTGTACAAGTAAGCACTCAAGGTGGCGTTTTACACGAAGTACCACAGCATCCAGCACGTCCAAATCGTCCTCCTGCCACAAGCCAAACTCAAACTTGGGGTTCTGACCCAGTTCGTATGGCACAGTAAATAAGTACATTTGTCTGCAAAAAAATTAAGTGATATCAAGACAAATTTGGGCGCCGGGATTTTATAGGGGAAAATAAATTAAAAATCCTTGCGATATGAATCTTTCTTAGGCTGGAAAGGTTATCATTTATCCGAATTTGATGTTTAGTATTATTAGGGTGAATTCGACTTGTCAGTAAAATTTGGCTTAATCGGTGGCGGGGTAATGGGTGAAGCGCTGTTATCCCGTCTCATCAATCAAAATATTTATAAATCTTCAGAAATTATTGTTAGTGAACCTTCTTCTGTACGGAGGGAGTTTTTAGCTAGTAAGTATTCAGTGGAGGTGGTTGGGGGAAACACTGAAGTGTTTATTACGAGTGGGGAGGTAGTGTTTTTAGCCGTGAAGCCCCAGGTTTTCACTAGTGTAACTCAGGAAATTTCTAGTGTCATCAGTCAAAGTCATTTTCCTTTGATTGTATCAATTTTAGCAGGGGTGACTTTAGGACAGTTGGAAGCGGCTTTTGTAGGTTTACCTGTGGTACGTGCAATGCCTAATACTCCTGCAACTGTAGGCGCCGGAATTACAGCAATTTGTGCGGGTAAAGATACTCAGGCAAATCATTTGGAGAAAGCGCGTCAGTTATTTTCAGCAGTAGGGGAAGTAGTAGAAGTTTCTGAAAGTTTGATGGACGCTGTGACTGGGTTATCGGGAAGTGGGCCAGCGTATGTAGCATTAATGGTGGAAGCTCTCGCAGATGGGGGTGTTGCATCTGGTTTACCGCGTCCTGTTGCCCAGCAATTAGCATTACAAACAGTATTGGGTACAGCTACATTACTACATGAAAGCAAAATTCATCCGGCTGAATTAAAAGACCGGGTGACAAGTCCAGGTGGTACTACTATCGCTGGAATAGCTGAATTAGAGAAAGCAGCATTTCGTTCAGCTTTAATTCAAGCTGTTAAAGCAGCTACTAACCGTTCACAAGAGTTAGGTAAGTAATTCTTTTTTTGCGCGTTGCCAAAGTTCTTCTAATTCTGCCAAAGTATATTGGGTAAGTGGACGGTCAGCAAACGCTTCCATTTTTTTTAGTCTTTGAATAAAGCGTTGATTTGTTCCTTGTAATGCTTCTGCTGGGTCGATATTATTCCAACGTGCGAGTTGGACGAGTGAAAATAGCACGTCTCCAAATTCTGCAGATTGCTGTTGAGGTGTTTCGTGCGCTAAAGCTTGTTTAAATTCTTCTAGTTCTTCCGCGAACTTGTTCCAGACTCCATCTATATTTTCCCACTCAAACCCGGCGCCTGCCGCTTTTTGAGAAATTTTCATTGCTGCTGTTAAAGGTGGCAGTTTTTTGTTGTATTGACTAAGTTTGTTACTGAGTAATGCTTGTTCTTGAGCAGATTGTCCTTTCTCTGTAGCTTTAATTTGCTCCCAATTTTGCCGCACTTCATCAACGCTTTGTACTGATGTATCGCCAAATACATGAGGATGGCGCCGAATTAGCTTTTGTGAAATGCCTTCCGCAACTTCTTTTAAAGAAAAATCTCCATGTTCACTAGCTATTTGTACTTGTAGTACTACTTGTAGAAGTAAATCTCCAAGTTCTTCAGCAATAGCGTTTTTGTCACCGCTTTTAATTGCGTCTACTGTTTCGTATGCTTCTTCTATTATGTAGGGTGTTAGAGTTTGCGGTGTTTGCTCTAAGTCCCACGGACATCCCCCATCGGGGTTACGGAGTTTTGCTACTACGTCGATGAGTTCTTGTAATGCTTTTAAGTTTTGGTTCATAAATATATGTTTTATTTTTTACCACAGAGGCACAGAGGGCACAGAGAGGGAGGTATTTTACTTGCTTTTGATTTTTCGTTTTTTGACTATTCGTTTACGTTTTTTCATTTTGCCATTATTTGTTAACCCTTTTAAATATTGACTAATTCCTTGTTTTTTGATGCGCTTGTAAGTGGAACCCGTCCAATCGCTGAGATAATGACTCATGGCACCGAACTCTAAACCAAGAAACAAAGCGATAAATTCAGCTTTATGAATAACTACTGTATTCGCGATGTTATCACCCAAACTATGCCAATTAAGCGTTAAATTACCGCTTTTCTCACCAATCAACAAAACAATAACTGTAACAGCACTAATAAAACTTGTAAAATAAACTACTCGTAAAGCAGTTCCAATAACGGGGCCATGCGATAAAAACGAACGATGCCGTAAACTCTTTTGATACGGTAACCAAATCCACTTGAACCATCCCCAGCGCTGATACTGCACCGAGTATATATCTAAGTCAGGCCCAAACATTAACCCACCCAACATAAACCCCGTAGCAATAAGCAGCGTAATATTCCCGTTGCGCGTTTGCCAAAAAGTGGCGCCAACGAGAACAGGCAAACCCCAAATAGTAATACGGTCATGAGTCCGACCAGAAGGCATAAGAGAGTGCTTAGTGGAAAGTGCTGAGTGCTGAGTAAGGAGTAGGTTGGGGAGGCACCGCGTTGCCGGGGTTCCCCCGGTTGAAGCGAGTGCCGTTGGAGGCTTTGCGGAACCCAACAATAACACACTTTTTGAACGCTCAAGCTAAGTAATATTCATAAGTAGCATCGGCGCCTTTCATAAATACATTCGATAAGTATATTACCCAAACTGGATGCAAAAAAACATAATTAACCACCGAAGCCAAAAAACTTTTAAAAAAGACTTGCATAATTAAAACAGCTTTGCTATATTTAATTCTGGCGAGAAAAACACGGGTGGTTAGCTCAGTTGGTAGAGCGCCTGCCTTACAAGCAGGATGTCACAGGTTCGAGTCCTGTACTACCCATATTTCAAAACCCTTCACTTAGAGGGGTTTTTGCATTTATAAAGATACTTTATCTGGTGCCAATAGCTTCTAAGAACAGTGCAAAAAATGACTTGGCAGCGCTTGCTTGCTGTAAAGTACTGCTTGCTTACTAAGCTCTTTGGCACGAACTTTTAGCTCTTCAATCGTTTTCAAACTTCAAACGGGTAAAAATAAGGATTTATGAAGACTGCACACTGCACAGGCTTTCCGGCCTGTGCTACAAGAGTATACAAATTACTGGTATAAAAAAATATGGTTGTTGAAAATAACTATCCGTTACATCCGTTCATCATCCGTTGCCAGAAGAACCCATAATATAAATAGCGCTTAACGAATCTTAATTATTGGAATATCAGTAGAATGGCACGAGATTTACGTGGATTTATTAAAATATTGGAAGAACGGGGGCAATTACGGCGAATTACGGCGCCCGTTGACCCAAATTTAGAAATTGCTGAGATTTCCAACCGAATGCTCGCAAAAGGTGGCCCAGGTTTAATATTTGAGAACGTCAAAGGCGCCGCGTTTCCTGTTGCGGTAAATTTAATGGGGACGGTAGAGCGGATATGTTGGGCAATGAATATGGAGCATCCCCTAGAGTTAGAAGACTTGGGGAAAAAGCTTGCAATGTTGCAACAACCGAAACCACCGAAGAAAATTTCCCAAGCCATCGATTTTGGTAAAGTGTTATTCGATGTCGTCAAAGCAAAACCTGGACGTGATTTTTTCCCCGCATGTCAGCAAGTTGTTATTCAAGGTGATGATTTAGATTTAAATCAGATACCAATGATACGTCCATATCCAGGTGATGCAGGTAAGATAATTACCCTCGGACTGGTAATTACAAGAGATTGTGAAACAGGTGTACCCAATGTAGGTGTGTATCGTTTACAGCTACAATCTCAAAATACAATGACCGTACATTGGTTGTCAGTAAGAGGAGGCGCCCGTCATTTACGCAAAGCAGCCGAACGTGGTAAAAAGTTAGAGGTTGCAATTGCGCTTGGTGTAGACCCCTTAATCATCATGGCAGCAGCAACACCCATACCTGTAGATTTATCGGAGTGGTTATTTGCTGGTTTGTATGGTGGTAGTGGTGTAAGTTTAGCAAAATGTAAAACAGTAGATTTAGAAGTTCCTGCCGATTCCGAAATAGTACTAGAAGGTACAATAACACCAGGTGAAGTATTACCAGATGGGCCATTTGGCGACCATATGGGATATTACGGTGGTGTTGAAGATTCACCATTAGTACGCTTTCAATGTATGACCCACCGCAAAGACCCTATTTATTTAACTACATTTAGCGGGCGCCCACCAAAAGAAGAAGCAATGATGGCTATAGCGCTCAACCGTATATATACACCAATTCTGCGCCAACAAGTTTCAGAAATTGTAGATTTCTTCCTACCAATGGAAGCACTAAGCTACAAAGCAGCAGTCATATCTATAGATAAAGCATATCCAGGACAAGCTCGTCGTGCCGCATTAGCTTTTTGGAGCGCATTACCACAATTTACATATACTAAATTTGTAATTGTAGTAGACAAAGACATCAATATCCGTGACCCACGTCAAGTTGTGTGGGCAATAAGTTCTAAAGTAGACCCCACACGCGATGTCTTTATTTTACCCAACACTCCATTCGACACCTTAGACTTCGCTAGCGAAAAATTAGGTTTAGGTGGACGCATGGGTATTGACGCTACTACAAAAATACCACCAGAAACCGAACACGAATGGGGGGCGCCTCTAGAGTCTGACTCAGATACTGCCGCAATGGTAGAAAGACGTTGGGCTGAATATGGTTTAGGTGACTTACAGTTAGGAGAAGTTAACCCAAATTTATTCGGTTACGACATGTAAAATTGTAAGGTGGGCAGTGCCCACCCAGCCCTTTCAACGTGAACAATAGTACTAAAAAAATTACCTAAAATACATGTTCAATTAACTTCCCAATAATAAGCTTTGCGGGATATCGTTCAAAAAATGAACAATATATACGGCGCCATCTTGACCATTTTTGATATGCTCTCGTGAGTAAATTAGGTGGATGACTAAAAAGCTTAATTTTTAGGTAACGTAAGAATGGGGGTTTCAAGCGCCGCTCTAGTAGTTCTACTGTTCGCGTTGAAAGGGCTGGCAGTGCCCACCCTACTCATAAATATTCAACACTATGGCAAAAAAAACAAATTCATCGGACGGTTTAGCTTGGCGTGAATTTGGTGATGGTGTAAAAAACTCAGCAGCATTCGAGCGACCTGTTGAGGAATTACCACCAGAAAAGCAAAATTTACGTGTACAAGCAACACGTGCAGGACGTAAAGGCAAAACCGTCACCGTCATTACTGGTTTTCAAGCCAAACCAGAAACTCTACAAGCCTTATTAAAACAGTTAAAAACCCAGTGCGGTACAGGTGGCGCCTTAAAAGACTTGGAAATAGAAATACAAGGCGAACATAAACAGAAACTTCTCGAAATTCTCACCAAAATGGGTTACAAAGTCAAAATTAGTGGTGGTTAAACGATTGTACGAAATTTTAGTACGGTTTCCCGAATCTTAAACGGAATCATGTTTCCTCGTGTTGTTATTAAACTTGTAGATATAAATAAGTTAGATGGTTTGCCCCAACTGGCACCATCATCCTTAAGGAGGATGTAAATGGATTTAGTTCGGATTATCTGTGCTATTTTCTTACCCCCACTGGGTGTATTTTTACAAGTTGGTATTGGTATAGATTTTTGGATTAATATACTACTAACTATGTTTGGATATATACCCGGTATAATTCACGCAGTTTGGATTATAGCTAAGAAATAACTGGCAACAAATGTAACGGATGTAAGTAATAAATCATTCGTTACATCCGTTTTTTAGTTGTTTATAGCTTCATATTCTTCAATTGCAGAACAGGTGCCTGCTTCTATAATTAAATCTAAGTCACATGCATATTCACCTGCACAACTATAAGAACCTAGTTCAAGTACGTACAGTTCTCTTTGAGATTCACAAATATCTACGGTGTATAATGCTTCTGGATACCAATTTACAGATTTTAAAACTTGGTGTACATAATTTTCAAGATATCCACCTTTGATATTTTCATTAATGCGTTCTTCACCAACTAGGTATAGTGAACCTGTGATAACTTGGTTTTTATAGACAAAAAATCTCCATTCTTTAGTAATGAGTTGTTTTTGACTAACTAACACTAAAATTGTGTCATTGGTATTTAGTTCAGATTTTAATGCTTCAATTGTATTAAGTCTATTTAAATTAAAGGTGCCAGCGTTGAATGGTTTCATATTACTATCTGGTCGGATAAATACTTCACCGTCGGAGTTAAAATATTCAAGAATTTCGTCTTTCCTCCTAATTAGCTCACCTAAAGACAGAAAAAAGTATTTATTGTTGAGTAAAAACTGACCAAAATAATTGTAATATGTCGAGCAACGTAAATTTTTTTCATCCAAATAGGCACCAGGTATCCAAGAAGTCTTTAAAACGTTGCGACCCAAATTAAGAGTACCCTTAAATATTACACAATCGTCATTTGAATAAAATGCATTGGTACTAGAACTAATATACTGAAGATAAGTTGTTTCTTTATATAAATATTCATGTCTTTCTAAGGTATCAATAAATTCTTGATGACGGTCAGATATATTTTGTTCTATTAACCAATTAGCTTTTATCATAATTATTTTTTAGTCAGCAGGCACTGGTATTATATTTTATAGGATAACCGAATTGAAAAAATAAATACCTTGCCTGAATATAAAATTCAAACAAGGTCAAGCACATGTATGGCGTTGAGAATCATTTAGTTAATTGTGACTGCATAGGAAACTATAGTTGTTTATAGTTAACACTCATTATTTGCTCTTTACAGTTACTTGTCATTGGTAATTATATTGAAGTCAATAATTTGTCACAAATGTAACACCAGTAAATTTACGTATGTAATTGAATGTGAATTTGTATGTAGAAACGTTACATGGTTAGTCTTTACAGGCGCCAATATGAATAGAAATATCCAAAAGACAGAGATACAAAACTTAGTATCAGGTGTTATATAAAAGATTTAAAGAGGTGCTATATTGAAAATTGTATCGTTGAATAAAATATTGATATTAATAAGCGTGGGGCTAGGCTGAAAGAATACGCTTTAAGTAGATGTTACAAGCTTGTTACTATCAATAATATATAGACGAATAGTTCACATATTCCTCTTCCCTTTAATAGGAGGTTTACCAATGGTTGCGATTTTTGCTTTTTTGGGTGGATATGTATTATTCTCGGCTTTGTTTGTTTCAAAAATGGAATAATAATAACCGTGTAGAGACGGAGACGTGACATGTCACGTCTCTACATTGTGTCGGTTTCGATTTCTGACCATCCGAGTGCTTGTTCGTATAGGGTTTCGTATACAGAACTTATGTTGTTACCAGTCAGGCGCCGCGAATAGCGAATGACTTGTATGGGATATGCTATGGAGTCACTTAGCTTTGCTGAAAAATCTATAGCTAAAATGCCAATGAAGTCAAATTGTGATGCTGTGTCTCGGAGTGTATCTAATAACTCAGTGTTATCGAGCGGACTGGCAAAACAAAGATAATTACAATATTCTGAATAATTTTCCCAATTTGCGAAGTACTCCAAATCATCGGTGCAACTGATAATTTTGACGGCAAATAAGTCTTTTGGCTGGTTAAAATTCCACCGAACTACACCAACTAAATCTAAACGCAGTGCTTGTGATTTGATAATAGGTACTTCTTGATGCGTTGTCCAATGTTTTGGGGCGTGTCTAATATTTGTATAGTTTTGCATCCAAGTACAATCTTCTTTAAGTGCGCGTTTTATTGTGGATGCAATTTGACGACTTGTAAAGCGACTACTTGCTGCTGGTATCGCTTTAATTTCAAGTTCTCCTTGTGTTTGCTCAATAAATGTATTAAATGCTGCTCCTCTCCAATGCCCTAAATGTTCTATTTTTCCTTCTTGTCCTTTGTGCGGGCGCCCACGATTTGTACGTGCTTCTGTAATCGGTGGTCTATAATCTTTTTCTAGGCGCCGACACTCTGCAACCGTTGCATCTCCAGAAAAAACTCGCTTTTTTAAAGTCTCAAATACTGGAGTTGGCGCCTGACGTTGGAGTTTTTCAAGTTTTTCTAATGCTTCAGGTGGTATACGCGCAGCTTTGTGAACTTCCTCTAAATCATCGTTTCCTGTTAATTTAAGAAAATACTTCGCAGCTTTGATAAATCGCCAAAGTAATGACGGTTCACGGTCGTTGGTAACAGCTAACTGTCGCACCCAAGCCGAAAACGAAGAAAAACCACCTTGTCTATAAAGCTTTTCTTGCTGTACATTTAACGTCAGCTTCGCCATCTCCGTCCAATCTGCACGACTTTTAGTCAGTAATTGCGATAGACGATTTTCAATATCTGTTAATTTTGGTTCTTCTGGTTCTGTCGTTAAGTTTTTGCTTGTTGCCATTTAAATCCTAGACAGAATTCTTATAATTCTTATATTATTGAAATATCATATTTAGCAAATATATTCAACAATTGTTATCAAAAGTTTACGTATTAATTATTTTGATACCATCTGGCAGTGTCACTAACTTATACTTTTTGTCAGTGGTCGGGCGCCACTGGGCTGTTTCAATTTCACTTGCAGGAATGTATATTAAAATACCATCTTGGTTCGATGCGACAATTTCGGCGTATTTATTGACGTTCGTGTTTGATTGTTCTACTACGGTTGTTTCTTCGACTTCCGGAATAAGAGCATAATTAGAAATATAAATTTTATCATTTTCTCTATACCCTTGACAAAGGTATATTTGATTGCTGGTCATTTTAAATTTATTATTCGTTTGCACAGGAATTGCTATATTTGTATTACCTGCGACATTAAGTAAAAGCTCTACAGCACCAGTGCGGATTGTTTGCTTAACCCTAGCTTGAATAATAAATACTTCTGATTTAGCTTTTTTATTTAGCTCAATAATGTGATAAAAAATGATTTTTCCACTACTATCACAAATTGGAATTATCGAAAAGTATCCTAATTTATCTATCACATCAGTGTCTTGCGAACGATAATCACCTTTGATTTTAATCGGGAAAACCAATCCATCCGATTCGCACTTAAAATATTTTTCATTATCAACTAAAATAATTTTACCTATTTGCGTAAAATTGAGGTAAAATTTATTATTCCGGTTGCTTAAGTCATTGTTATTATCGTGCATATGTTATCTACTGCAAGCGCCATCCAATTATCTAGCATACAACAAGAGTTGTTAGAAAAAATTGAAAATCACTATCGCTCAGGTAAAAAATCATGCTTATTGTTTTTGCCTACTGGTGGCGGAAAGACTGTGGTCGCAGCAGATTTAATCGCACGATGGGTACAAAACGGTAAACGTATTTTGTTTTGCTGTCATCGTACCAAGTTAGTTGGGCAAACAGTAGATAAGCTACAACGATTTTATGGCATTGCCTCAAGTGTTATCCACGGTGCCAACCCTGTTAATTATAAGGCGCCTGTACAAGTGGCAATGCTACAAACTCTTAGTAACCGTGACTTACCACCCGATATAGACTTAGTAATTTTCGATGAGGCACACACCACAAGTTACTGGGGCACTACATATAATATAATGCATTACTACAGCGGTGGTGTATTTGCTCTGTCGAAATGTAAGTTTTTAGGATTAACGGGTTCACCCTGGCGTACAAAACAACAGCAGGGTTTTTGTCAATTTTATGATTCTTTAGTAGTTGGCCCATACCTCGACGAACTAGCAACGTTGGGTGAAGTTACACCAGTACGTCATTTTGGCTGGGGTGGTTTAATTGACTACTCAAAGTTGACAATGGGCGCCGATGATTATACTGCAGAATCATTAGAATTGGTATGTGATGCCACTTTTAACGAAAAAGTTGTGCTTGAATACAAACGTCATTACGGGCACTTAAATTCAGTAGTATTTTGCGGCACAGTCAAACAAGCAACAGATGTGTATACACAACTTAATAATGCTGGTTTACGCGCAGGTTTAATCGTAGGAACAACATCAAGTAAAGAACGCGATGACCTGTACGAACAATATAATGCGGGTATTATTAAAGCATTAGTGGGTGTTTCAGTCTTTACCGAAGGATTTGATGCGCCTATATGTAACGCTGCTGTACTTGCTTACCCTACAGCCAGCTTATCCAAACTTTACCAGATGAGCGGGCGCCCAACACGAAAGTATACAGGTAAAACCTACGCTTATTTGCTTGACTTTTGTGATAATTTTTCAAGACTAGGATTTGTGACTGAGCATCATCCAATCTCATTATGTCCAATTGAAAAAGAACCACAAACATTTGAGCCAAAATTAAAATCGTGTCCACAGTGTAATGCTTTAATTAATCGTTACGCGCGAGTTTGTGAATGCGGCTATATATATAGTAAGTGTAGTAACCTTGCCGCTGAAATTAAATCGAGAAGTCGTAAACCTGATTTTAGCCAATACGGTGAGCTTTTAACTGTCTCTGAAAGGCACCAAGTTGCTTACTTACGCAGGAAACTACATAATATTATTAATAAAGGTAGTGACCCTAGCTTAGTAGTACGAATATTTTTTGAACATTACCGAAAAGTGGCGCCTGTTGAATGGTTCTTAGGTGCGGTGTTCGATGGCGATAAATCACCTACAAAAATGCAAGTTTGGTATGATTATTTAAAAAGGGTTCGACCATTCGGTGATGAATGGTGGTATCAATATTGGATGGAAGCGGAGTTTGGGAACAAAGCTGTAAATTTTAATAATAATAGTAATTGGTGTGAATACTTTGGGTGTGGCGCCGATGCAACATGGGAAGAAGTATTTGAATCATATCGTATGCGAGTAGTGAGCGCGAGTGAAAATGACGTAGTAAATGCGAACGTCATGTTAACATATGCGGCTGTTGCATTAAAACAATGGGATTATGTAAACACCTTTACAGCCAACCGTGCGCGCGTATCTGGTATACAAATGAAGATGCTACAATTAGCATCAGATGTAATTGCGGCAATAAAAGAGTGTAACGTAGTAAAATTAAAAACACTAATTAACCAAGACCTGCACCTGTGGCAAAGCGCGATTAAATATTTGACACACGAAGAGCGCATTCAACTAACGAACTTGCTTAAATCTTATAATAATGAAGCAGAAGAAATTTTTACATTAAACTCCAATAGCGTCCAACCAACAGATTATATTGGTAGTTGGTGTTTATTAAATGATAATAGAACATGTTTAATAATCAAATTTGATGGTAGTAGCGGTCACTTTGTTGGAATGTTAGGAGACAAATATATCAATTTTGGATTTAATAGCATTGAGTTGATAGTAACTCTTGGTTTAGACATGGACGACGAAAAATTACCAACAGAAACACCCCCATCATGGTCAGAGATAATAGCAAAACAGGCACCACCATTTTATAAACTATTAGATAAACTGTATATTTTTGCAAACCATAATCAAACTCGTTCCGAATTGGAATTATTCGCATCCAGTATAATTTACAAACGACTTGTAGATGACTTATTTAATGGACTACTGGCGCCGATAGCATCTATATTAAAACCGGAAGCGGATAACTCTGGAAATCCTCCTAGATTGTTAGTGCGACAATTCCCACATAAATCCCTGGCAACGAATGTAACGGATACAATGGATAAGTAGGGTGCATAACGCTATAACAATATTGCAATGAAGCAAGCAATTTCGTAGCTTACGCACCAGATTTATAACGTTACGCACCAAATATATTTGTTATTCAATAATTCCGATTAAAATTTGCATTAATATATTTAAGTCGTCAGGTACACGATACAATGCAATATCTTGGGTAATGTGCTTTTGCTGTGCTTCTAATTTACCAAAACTCCATGCATCACCGACCGTAACCGCACCGTACAGAATATCTAAGTCTTCAAAGATTGATAATGCAATTAATTCTGCTGATAATTGCGTAAACCCTCTTGATAAGTCATCATTTTTTGCTTCTACTACAAGAAAGTTTTTCTTTGCTTCTTCAATAGTATTTATTTTACGCACTAGATAATCTAAATTTCCGCGCAGTTGAGAACTAACTTGTAGTGGATATTCTAAACGCAGTTGACACTTACAAAAACGCGCTAACTCAAATAATACAGGCGCCACTAATGTTTCGCGTCGTGCCGTTTCGCTGGATAAAGTTACCAAAGGTAATAACTCTTCTATTTGCTCAAGTAAAGAAGGCAAACGCTCTGGGATACGTTGGGAGGAAGGTAACGTTAGACGTACACGCGAAAAGCTATAACCTAACTCCGCAAGAATATCTTCGGTTTCATAAGGTAACTCGAAGTAGGAACGGAATGTATAAGTTTGCCCTTCTTGAAGTATTTTAGGTTTAGACATAAAAATTCCGTCTGGCAAGCGGACGTTTTAATTATATCAGCTTGGCGCCTTCAACTCTCTTAATTCTTGTCTCTGTGAACTCTGTGTCTCTGTGGTAAAAAATATAGTTTATAATCCGTTGCTATTCTTCCATAATGACTTATCAACAGTTTTAGGAACTAACACCCATAAACTTTCGGGTACTACTTGAAAGCTCATTGGTGTTTTTCCTAAATAATCTCCGTCTACTTGTACAGGTAATAATTTCTTGCCTTTGATTTCAATTTGCTGTGCGCGGTAATATACTACTTTTGGGTCACGATTATAACGACGTGTAAATACCGATAATAGACGCAACGGCGCCACTAACATACTATGTCCTTTAATTACACAAACATCTAAGAAACCATCATTAACAATTGCATGGGCAGTTAATTTGACAATACCACCATAAAGTTGACTGTTGCCTATTATGATTAATAGTATACGTCCACGTACTCGTTTCCCATCAATGCGGATGAATGAACGTACTCCTTGATAATTCCATGCAAGCTGTAATGTTTGTTTGACATAAGCAAATATACCCAATCGCTTCTTTTCTCTAGGGTTAATTTGTGCTGTGACTGCACCGTCAAACCCAATACCTGCCATTAACAAAAAAAATCTTTCTCCTGCTTTACCGACATCTATCAGTTCTAATTGTGCTGTTAAAAAAGCATTAGCAACACGATGCAAGTCCATCGGTAAACCTAATTCACGGGCCCAAATATTAACTGTGCCAATTGGTAGTACAGCTAAAGCCGTTCGTGTCCCTACTAATCCGTTTACAACTTCGTTTACTGTACCATCACCACCAGCAGCTACTACAATATCATACCCTTGTTCTGCGGCTAGACGTGCTTGTAATATTGCATCACCAGGCGCCTTAGTTGGACGTACTTCAACATCCCATCCTTTGCTTCGCCATATATTCGCAGCGTTTTCCAAGGTTTGTTTAAGATTATATGCCTGACCTGCAAACGGATTAAACAGTATGAGGACACGAGGTTCAGGAGGAAGCAGTACAGCCATGATTTAAACAATTCTTGGGGGTATGCATCCAATTTAATCGATATTTATATACTATGCTACGAGGCGCCTAAATCTATTCTTAAACTTACTGATTCACAATGGTATTTCATTCAAACAGCAATAAAAGTTATATCACTATATGTCACAACAGTTATCACGCCGTCACTTTATCAAAATGTCTCTTGCTACGACTGGCGCCATTATTACTGAGAACGCTTTTAATTATAAAGCTTTTGCTCAAGCCCCTGGTGTTATCACTTCTTCTAAAAGGCGCCCACAAATACCGTATGGTGTAATGAGTGGAGATATAAATAATAACAGTGCCATAATTTGGAGTAAAACCAATAAGCCCGCCCAGATGATTGTTGAGTACTCGACAAATGAATTGTTCCGTAATATCCGCAAAATAATTGGCGCAATAGCTACCGAAAAAACTGATTTTACAGCACGATTAAATTTATCAAATCTTCCCCAAGGTCAACAAATATTTTACCGCGTACTTTTCCAAGATGTACAAGATAAAAATATATTCAGCAAACCAGAAATAGGAAGTTTTCGCACGGTGCCTAATAATAAAGATATCTTGTTTGCGTGGTCGGGAGACACTGCTGGTCAAGGATGGGGCATAAATTCTGATTTTGGAGGTATGAAAATATACGAAACTATTAGAAAATTACAACCAGATTTCTTTATTCATTCTGGTGATACAATTTATGCGGATGTGCCCATAGAAGCAGAAGTGAAACTTGATGATGGAAAAATTTGGAGAAATATCACGACACCAGAAAAATCGAAAGTTGCGGAAACACTCAAAGAATTTCGCGGTAACTATATATATAACTTACTCGATGAAAACGTTCGTCGCTTCAACGCAGAAGTTCCCCAATTAATACAGTGGGATGACCATGAAGTTCGGAATAATTGGTATCCTGGACAAATTTTTGACGACAAACGCTATCAAGTTAAAGATATGTCGCTACTGATAAAGCGGGCAAAACAAGCTTTTCTCGAATATACTCCCATACGGTTTGATGCCAATGACCCAGAAAGAATATATCGTGCGTTTAATTATGGTTCGTTACTAGATATTTTAATGCTCGATGAACGCAGCTATAGAGGCGCCAATTCTCCGAACCGCCAATCGGTAGAAAGCAAAGACACAGCATTTTTTGCAACACCTCAACTACAATGGTTGAAGCAAAAACTATTAAATTCCAAAGCAACCTGGAAAGTAATTGCTAGTGATATGCCAATTGGTTTAATTGTACCGGATGGCAAAATTAATTTTGAGAACTTTTCTAACGGTGATGGGCCTGCTTTAGGACGTGAGTTAGAAGTTGCCGACTTGTTACAATTTATTAAGCAACGTAATATTCAAAACGTTGTATGGTTAACAGCAGACGTGCATTATGCAGCAGCACACTATTACAACCCAAACAAAGCGCAATATAAAAACTTTAAACCATTTTGGGAATTCGTAGCAGGACCACTCAACTCAGGAACATTTGGCCCAAACAAATTAGATAACACCTTTGGCCCCGAAGTCAAATATCAAAGCGTTTCTGCGGGGATAAAACAAAATCAGGCGCCGTCAGAGGGTTTACAATTTTTTGGAACAGTCAAAATTGGTGCAGATAGTAAAGTAATGACGGTAGGGTTACATAACATAGAAGGCACAAAACTTTACAGCGTAGACTTACAACCGGAAAGCAACGGATGATGAACCGATGTAACGGATAGATAATTTACCATCCGTTACGTCCGTTGCCAAATTTTACTAGTTTGATTCAGGCAATTCGCCAAATTGTTCTCGATAACGAGATAACAACGCTTCTAACTCTTTAGCACGCTGATGTTCTTGTTCGGCACGCTGACGTTCTTGTTCGGCAAGTGCTTCTGCTTCCATGCGACGGAGAGTTTCAGTTCGCAGTGCTTCTACTAACTCATCAGATACTAGCAACTTTTCGCCGTTATCTAAACGATAAAAGCCAATTAATTTACCTTCCACTTCCAAACGTAGTTGCAATACTTCGCTACAACTATTCGTGATTCGCTCATAACCATTTTTACCCAATTTATAACCAACTAATTGCTCCTCTATCCATTCACCTTTTGGGTCAAACAACCAATACTCTTGTATCTCTATATTTTCATAAAGGTCTTTTTTGGTTTCTTGGTCTTCTTTTTGCGTACCTGCTGAGGTCATTTCAAACACGACTTTTGGTACTTGCTTCTCTTCCCAAATTTTATAGCTGTCTCTTCCGCCTGGTTCTACATCGTAGATAACCATAACATCCGGCGCAACTCTCAATTTGGGAAGCTCCTGGGCATAAAATAGATATTGATTTCCTAAAACTGTTGCGCGACGACCTTGAAGATAAAGTCTTAAAACTTCTAGTGTCGTCAATATGGCATACAAATGGTCGTATGTTTCTGCCACGGGTTCTCCGTCACTGGTTGGATAAATTATTTGGCTGACTTCGTTTTCTGAAGAGGATGCTGCAATATATGTAGTCATGGCGCCGCCCAGTGTATTTCAGACTTTTGTACTATTATAATGTCTATTACATTGATTCGAGTAAACATATCTTTTCGCGGCATAATACACCTGTTTTTTCTGGCTCAGTAATAAAATACTACAAAATACTAAATTACTTAGAACAGGTGTGCCAGATTTTAATGCGTCACTGCTGGTTAAAAATATAAACCTAGTGGTTCGTGTCAATAGTTTTGGTATGTTAGCGCCTGTCGTAGGGTGGGCAGTGCCCACCTTACAATACCCCAGAATTAATGACACAGACTACTCGGTGTCGAAGCCTAAGTTCTAGCTAATAGAGGCGCCGCAGATAAAAGTGTTTGGGTATAAGGGTGTTGGGGGTTAGCGAAGATTTCTTTGGTGGCGCCAAGTTCGACAATTTTACCTCCATGCATTACTGCGATGCGGTCACATAAAAAGCGCGCTAACCATAAGTCGTGGGTAATAAATAGGTATGTTAGCTCGAATTCTTCTTTTAGTTCGAGCATTAAGTCTAATACTTGTGACTGTACGCTTGCGTCTAACATGCTTACAGGTTCATCACAAATTAGTAGTTTAGGACGAGTAATTAATGCGCGCGCAATGGCTACACGTTGTTGTTGTCCGCCAGAAAGGTCAGATGGGCTACGTTCATAATATGTAGAGGCAGGTTTTAAGCCAACCCGTTCAAGCATAGCTATAACTTGCTGTTTTGCTTCTTCTGGTGTGGCAATACCATGAATTAATAGTGGGTCAGCAATACTTTGTCCTACTGTCATTGCAGGGTTTAAGCAAGCGTGGGGGTCTTGAAACACCATTTGCATTTGGCGCCTTTCTTTTCGCATATCTTGACGCGATAATGTTGTAAGCTCTGTACCGAGGAATTCAACTTTACCAGCGGTAGGGCGAATTAGTTGTAGTATTGTGCGTGATAATGTGCTTTTTCCACATCCTGATTCACCTACTAATCCAAGAATTTCCCCAGGATATAGTTCTAAATTTATACCATCTACGGCTTTAATTGTTTGACCTTGACCTTTAAATATACGCTCGATAAAGTTAGGTTCAATAGTATAATGCTGTTGGAGTTCGGTGACTTTGAGTAAAGGCGCCTGAGATTTGATTAGTTGCGTTTCTTTAGATGGTATTGGGTCGCTCGTGACTTCATCTATAGATTGAATATGTAAAGCTGCTTTTAATAGCGACTGTGTATATTGATGCTGGGGGTTGCGGAAAACATCGTTAGTTTTTCCTGTTTCGACCATTTTGCCAAAGTACATTACACCAATGCGAGTACAGTATTCTGCCACCATTGCCAAATCGTGAGAAATAAGCAACAGTGCCATATTCTCTTCGCTACATAACCGGGTAAGTTCTTGTAAAATTTGTGCGGAAACGGTGACATCTAAACTAGTTGTTGGCTCATCGGCAACGATTAACTTAGGATTTAATAGTAATGCTAACGCTATCGCTACCCGTTGTCGCATACCACCACTAAATTCATGGGGATATTGGTTCCAACGTGTTGCAGGAATTTTAACTTTTTCTAGAGTTGCAATTGCTTTGTCTTTAGCTTCTTTATTTGACAACCCAGGTGCGTGTGCTTTGAGAGTTTCCAAACAGTGATTACCAATAGTCATTAACGGGTCAAGTCGTGTCATTGGGTCTTGAAACACTAACGCGACTACCTCACCCCGAAACTGTCGCATTTGTGGAGGTGTTAAATCTAATACAGATTGTCCTTTATATATAATTTTCCCTTCGGTGCGCGAACCATTGGGGAGCAACCGCATTACCGCACGTCCCAGCGTTGACTTCCCACATCCAGATTCACCAACTAACCCCATACGCTCACCAGGTTGTAGCGTAAATGACACATCGTCTACTGCCCAATGTACATCTTCATCCGCGCGCTGTGGGTATGCTACACGTAGATTTTCGACGCTAAATAAGTCGTTCATAGCTTAATTTATAGATATTTATAGTATTAGGTTGCAGGCGCCTGCAATGTTTTTCACACACTGTATCAGATTCCTGATATAACACAAAGATAAATGTTCCCGTTTGGTGAAAGTTGACGGTCAATGAAAAGCAACCATCCGTTACATCCGTTTATCATTCGTTGCCAGCACAGCTTCACAATAACTTATAAGAGTTCCAAGACGTTCTGATATAATATTGAGTCGAGTTTGGGTTGTTGCTTCAGTACGCGCGCTGCCCAAAAAACTGATATCAATCTCCAAAAGCCGTAATTGCTTACTAATTTCAGTACGGAACTTGACTTCTTGAGCATTATCGTTATCTAAAGACACAATTTCTTGGGTGAAATATTGCTGTAATGAAGTAAGCTCGGTGCGAAGTTCCGCTACACTCAACCGATTGGCGCCTACCATTGAGCGTAATTCCATCAGTTCCGTAAAGAGTGTATTATATTTATCCTTAGTTAGAGACATCTAATGCTAATTAAGATACTATTAATGTCAAGTAATTTTTCCACACACTAATTCTCTCTTGAATTGGATGCCACAAATATTAATTATTTTGGGGCTTATTTCGCTATTGTCCCCATTATTTTCCTATCATTGCTTAATATACGCGCTCAAACTACATGAGCGCGTAGCTCCCAACAATTCAATGTAGTCATTTATTGACTGCTTGCATTCAACAGACTTGATGCGGCGCCAACCGTATCAAGAGATTCCCCTTTACAAGAGTGGGAGTCAAAGAGCAAAGGACGCTTACACACCCATTATCTAAACCCAATTGTATGAGTGGCTTACTACTAAATACCCCAGTCGATATCACCCTTCCGGATTGGCTTAAAGATTGTTTAAAAAAAGGAACTGCTGACAAGGCGGAAGAGGAACGAAGGTCAGATGATAATGACTTGATTTGTCGGGCATTTCGATTTGCTTACGATTTGCATGACGGGCAACTTCGTAAGTCGGGAGAACCTTATATATGCCACCCGGTTGCAGTCGCTGGGTTATTGCGTGACCTAGGAGGCAGTCCTGCTATGATAGCAGCTGGATTTCTTCATGATGTAGTTGAGGATACAGATGTCACAATTGAGGAAATTGAGGAGCGATTTGGTGCCGAGGTTCGTCGTTTAGTTGAAGGTGTAACCAAACTCTCGAAGATAAACTTTAAAACAAAAACTGAAGGTCAGGCAGAAAACTTTCGACGTATGTTTATGTCGATGGCGCAAGATATTCGTGTTATTGTTGTAAAATTAGCTGACCGCCTCCATAACATGCGAACAATGGAAGTTATGTCAGAAGAAAGTCGGCGCCGTAATGCCCAAGAAACGCGCGATATCTTTGCTCCTCTAGCGAACCGTTTAGGAATTTGGCGTTTTAAGTGGGAATTAGAAGATTTAGCATTTAAATATTTAGAACCAGAGTCTTTCCGGCAAATTCAAAACCTTGTTGCCGAAAAACGCGACGCACGTGAAGACCGTCTTAAGAAAGTTTCCGATACGTTGCGAACTCGAATGGTGGAAGCTGGTATTCAATGTACCGATGTTAGTGGTAGACCAAAGCATCTTTATAGTATTTATCAAAAGATGCAGCGACAGAATAAGGAATTTAACGAGATTTACGATTTAGCCGCACTCAGAATTATTGTAAATAGTAACGAAGAATGCTATCGTGCGCTCGCAGTTGTGCATGATGCCTTTCGTCCAATTCCCGGACGTTTCAAAGATTATATCGGTTTGCCCAAACCCAACCGCTATCAATCATTACATACCGGAGTGATTGGTCCTTGGGGACGCCCTTTAGAAGTGCAAATTCGCACATTAGAAATGCACCGTATTGCCGAATACGGAATTGCAGCCCACTGGAAGTATAAAGAGACCGGTGGTTCTAATTTTACTCACATGAGTACGAACGATGATAAGTTCACTTGGTTACGTCAGTTAATAGAGTGGCAGAACGACCTCAAAGACGCTCAAGAATATTTAGAAAGCATTAAAGACAATCTTTTTGAAGATGATGTCTATGTGTTTACACCTAAAGGTGATGTAGTCCCTTTAAATCCGGGTTCGACGACTGTCGATTTCGCTTATCGTATTCACTCTGAAGTTGGTAATCATTGCTCAGGCGCCCGTGTTAACGGAAAAATGGTACCACTTTCCACAAGACTACAGAATGGCGATATCGTTGAAATCTTAACGCAAAAGAACAGTCACCCCTCTTTACACTGGTTAAACTTCGTTGCTACATCTGCCGCCAAAAACCGCATCAAGCAATGGTACAAGCGCTCACGTCGAGAAGAAAACATAGCACGTGGACGGGAGTTGTTAGAAAAAGAAATAGGCAAGAACGGATTTGAAAACGTTTTAAAGTCGGAACCAATGCAAGCAGTTGCAGAACGATGTAATTATCAAAACGTAGAAGATTTGATTGCTGCATTAGGTTACGGGGAGGTAACGCTCAACTTAGTTTTAAATCGTTGGAGAGAGTTAGTAAGGTCTCAAGAAACAAACGTAATACCATTACTATTACCATCATCATCGCCCAAACGTGAGGCGCCTCCATCTTCACGCATTAGCGACTCGCCAATACTTGGGGTTGAGGGGTTGATGTATCACCTTGCAGGTTGTTGTACACCAATACCTGGCGAAAAAATTATTGGAGTAGTAACACGGGGTAGAGGGATAACAATACATCGTCACGGATGTAGTAACCACGAACATATCGAAGGTGAGCGTTTGATTCCTGTAACATGGAACTTAAATATGGAGCAAAACGGGCGCCTGCAAACATACCCAGTTAATGTACAAATTGAAGCATTAGATAGAGTTGGAGTACTGAAAGATATTCTTTCAAAACTCACTGACCAATGCATTAACGTGCGTCACGCTTCAGTAAAAACAGCTACTAACCAACCAGCGTTAATCGATTTGGGAGTGGAAGTACGTGATACTGCACAATTAGAACATGTGTTTACTCAAATTAAGAAACTAAGTGACATTCTTAACATTCGTCGTGTGGGTAATAACGAGGAATAGTGGCAACGGATAAAACGGATGTAACGGATAATTTATTCGTTATGTCCGTCCCTCTTAGGGAAACTCTTCAAGTGCATATTCCGATGAAAACTCATAACCAGTAGATGTTTTGCGTAAAGCGGCGCCTCGAATTAGGTATTTAAGTATTTAAATAGTACAAACAACCAGAAAAAATCGGATTTTTCCTCTAAAATCCTGACTGGTGCGGTAACTTACCATATAATCGAGATTGTCAAGTAGCTTGAATTCTGGCACCGCTTAGTAATGACCCAGGAGTTATACAAATAGCTTTAACAAGCGTTTTGCTTTTTTATAGGCGTTGTATTCACTCTAACGTCATTGCTCCCAGAAGGTTTTAATTTCCAATTTCGCGCTTGTCTAATGTATTCCTCATCTAATTTGGGGTCTCCTGATGAACGAACAAGACGCACATTAGTAACATTACCATGACTGTCTGTATCGATAGCTACTTCTACTCTGGCTTCAGTTATTTGGTGTTCTGGTGACTTAATAATTGGTTGAAGTATTCTAGAATCTCTTATATTTATTAAACACTGTCTTAATTTACTACTATTTTGTGTTTCTGCGATTGCATTGCTTGTTGTAGCCGACAAAATCAACGAACTGGGTATAAAAACAAAGGTCAATGCTATAAATAGTTTATTTTTGATCATGAATACACCTGTTAAATTTATGCCTAGATTTATTTTTCTACTTTATACTCATTTGCAAACAACTGCTTTTACGCTTAGACCCACCACTACTTTACAAAAATTGATATTTTGATGAAGGTGCGGTCAATTAAAGAATTTGACATTGTAATAAAAATATTGAAGGCGCCGTTCGGGCTATAAAGTAGATGGTGGGTTTAATAACGCAACTTGTAGTATTGAATCTCGCCATTGTTTGAGAGCAATGTTTAAATTAAAGAGGGCGCCCGTACAATATGCGAGCCAAACAGCAATGAAGCTATGTTTTAAAAATATTTCGACCTGATTATAGCAGCTTTATTGTTTTATTAGAGGTATAAAAACATCTGTAATATTCACTGAAAATGAAGTATTAGTAGATGACATTGATCTAATTATCGTTCCTAAGAGTTTCCCTCGAAGTATGTCATCAGGACTTTGAATAATGAATACAAGAGTTATCGGCTTGATTGTGTTAACAATGGTTATCAGTAACACAATGAAAACAAAAGCACATTCTTCAGAATGCAGGGTTGCCTTATTAGGGTGCGAACGTAGAGTTTTTACATTTGAACCTCCTCCAAATAAACCTAGACCACATTGTAAAAAACGTGGTTGTGCTGGTGGAGGAAGTTTCACGAATCAGGGCAAATTTATTTAAAAAAGTAGTCACTACTAAGAACAGATTAGCCTTAATCCCCCTAATCTGTTTTTCCTCGTCAGGCACCAATAATCAAAATTGTTATTATTCAAGAATTCTGTAATTTTTAAGAGCGCACTGCGCTTGCCCTAGTCGGTTAACGTCAGTCGCAAGTTTAAAAAGTACATGCTTTGGTGTACTGGTAAATATCTAATTGAAAAGCATACTATTCTCACAGCACCATCAATACAGGTACTAGATTTAACACGCAAGCAACGAGAAGCATAAAAAACACCTTAACCAGATATATTAATTGTCGGTAATCCTACAATGCCGTTCGTAATAGTATTTGGGTATTTGTGGGTAGGCGCCTATAACAATTTTAAGTATCTAAGTACTTAGATATGCATGAAAATGCATAACAATGCGGTGAAAGATAAACCTTTCATAGCAAACTCCCTTAATCTCAGTGACAATAGAAGTCTGTCCCAATCAACTGCTCACTTTCCATACCAAAACCTGTTCATTTTTTAGTCATTTTTGTTAGTTGCTACAGTAAATATGTACTATTTTTAATAAAAGTTAAAGGTAAAGATTTAATGGATAATGTATTATTGAATTATTCTTGGAAAATACCAATGACCATATCAATGTACCAAGCTTCAGTACCTGTGTGTATTCGCACTCTGAACAACCTGGTAGGTATTCTAGAAAAAGGCGCCGCATATGCAGAGACCAAAAAAATAGACCAGAGCGTGTTGGTGAATTTTCGTTTATTTCCAGATATGTTTCCATTATCAAGACAAGTACAAATTGCTTCTGATATTGTGAAGAGAGGCGCCGCACAATTAGCAGGAGTAGAGGCGCCAACATTTGAGGATAATGAAACAACATTTTCTGAACTTATCGACCGTACTAAAAAAACTATCTCTTATCTGGAAACATTGAAGCCCGAACAAATCGATGGTTCAGAGGAAAAAACAATTACTTTGCAAGCCGGAGGTAACACCCTTACTTTCCAAGGAATGCCTTTTCTACTATATTTTGTCTTACCAAATGTATATTTTCATGTTACAACCACATATAATATTCTTCGACATTGTGGTGTAGAACTTGGAAAAAAAGACTTTTTAGGAAAAGCTTAACGCAAACTACGCGCTTTGTAATTCTCAACTTCGGTTGGCGCCTGCATTTATAACAACAGTAAAACAATGTATCCAATCCACCATATCATTTCAGTATAAGTATATATTAATGCTTGTTTCAAAGATGTGTTACTTGTATGATTGGTATCACCCTGGAGGCGATATACAGGCGCCGCATCACAATCTTCTACAAACATGAATCATATTACAAATTGTAAATATTTTATAATATTTACGTAAAATGCTTGTATCAAAGTGTAGATGTATACTGCAAACGGGTTAAATATAAACTTTGTCATGCTGAACGAAACGCAGTGCAGTGAAGCATCTTAGAGATTCTAGCCTGCGGCAAATGCTCCGCATTACGCTACGCGACTAATGACATTTCTAAACCGTTCTTAGTATACGATAGTCAACTAGCACAATTATGGACAAACCAAGACCTGGTGATGCAGTTTTAGGAAACAACCAAACTCCAAATACTCCATTTAATGCGCTTGTACTAGGAGGCATTAAAGGCGCCAAGCAGCGTTTAACTAGTAATTCATTCGCTGTTAAACTAGAAGGATTATGCAGCGCACTAAAATATAATGAACAAGGATTAATACTGGTACATGAGTTTATTCAAGCTTTGAACCAACCACTTTACTCGGTATATAGACCCCCAGTAGTTAAGATTTATATTGATACTGATGATGCAGCAACTACTCAGTAAATATGGCGCTACTAATCCAAATGATTTTAAATTATAGTTTTTCTTTGATGTACGTTATCAAAATGTCCACCAATGGTGGACATTTGTTAATACATCGGATAAATGAAATATACTTAAACTATGTATAAACAATATTTGCCTACAGTAGAAGTTTTAACATTTTTGAGTTCAAATACAAAAATTCCGGTGTATGAATTTTAACTAGAATCTAGTATAGATTTATTTCTGACAGGTGCCGACAGTAAGCAACGTCATAGCGGCACCTAATCAAGTAAACATTTGTAACAACAGCGCGCAAATTGCATAAAACTGTTTACTCAGCTACTGGAGACAAACAAGCTGCGATAAAAGATTATGAACAAGCTGCTTTCTTATATACTGTGAACGGGTAAAAACTAAACTTTGTCATGCTGAACGGAGCGCAGTGGAGTGAAGCATCTTGGAGATTCTAGCCTGCGGCAAATGCTTCGCATAACACTTCGTTCAGAATGACAGTTTCTAACCGTTTGCAGTATATAAACAAGAAGGTAAAAACAGCCAACAGAAAAATATGTTAAACCGTATTTTTAAACTTTGCAATTAAATGTAAACATGTGTATTACTGAGTGTTGCAATTTACTTGAGCAAACAAAATATTTGCCGGATTAGCAGCAGTTATATCTTCGACAAGAACAACATCCTTATTTTTATCAATAATCCAAGCTTTTGCTTCTACAATTCGAGTCGAAGAATTAAACTTAATTCCGTTTGATGATGGTATTTTTTGTTGCGTATTTAAATTAGTATTTTCAACATCTGTCGGTAAAGATATCCAATCATCGCTAATATTGTCATTTCTAAGATAATCTTTAGGGTCAACTGGTAAACCCCGGCGCCCGACAATAGAAAATTTACTTGCGTCTCGACCTGTTTGTGCAATACAACTTTGTGCTAGTGCAGGCTGACTTGGTTCTGTGGGTAATGGAGTCAATCCGCGATTGGGGTCAAATTTAAATGCATTAATATTTACTTGCCCGTTTAAAGTCGGGTTTTGTTGAGAAATCGCTGTGATATCGCTGGTTGGTAAACCTTGAGGGTCTATTTTGAGTGGGTCTGTGGTTCCAAATATTTTTGTTAAGTCATTTCGACCGCGCGGGACTATACCAAAAATACCAGCAGCGTTGATTTGGATATTACCACCGGCGCCTGTAAAAGCGTTAGCGGTAATATCGCTGTTCTCTCGATTTTGAGCAACTATAAAACCATTGGGTGTATTAATAATTATATTACCGCCATCTCCAATTGCTTGTGCTTTACCAGCAGAGGTGGATATTTGGCTGTTTCCTCGTAAATTTAATAAGTTTTGCACTTGTAAATTTATATTACCACCCTTACTATCGTCAGTTTCAGCAACCAATTTTCCTTGATTATCTAAAATTATATAGTTAGCTCGTACTTCAAGGTTGCCTGCCGAACCTAAATTACTTGCATTATTTGAGAAATTAAGAATTTCTGGGTCAAATTGGCTGCTAACATTCACTTTAGCTTGATCGCGCACAATTAGTCGATTTGTATTAATCTTTAAATTTCCAGCATCTCCAGAACTATTAGTTGAAGTAAATAAGCCACTAACTGTCAAACCATTTTTCTCGGCTCCAGCTAGTTCTATGGAATCTAAGGCGTTCACAGTCAAATTTCCTCCTTTCCCTTTAGCTGGTAAATATTCGTTAGAAAGTAATAAATATAGTCCTGGAGAATCTGTTGATATCTTTGCTCCACCTTGAATATTTAACCGAGCCGTATTGATTGTTATTTCGCCAGCGTTTCCAGCTGCGAAAGCTACACTTAGAATTGCACTAGGTATGTAGCGTGTACTATTTATTTTTGGCAATATAAAAGAGAAACCACCGATTAGTTCTATAGATTCTGAGGCATTCACAGTTAATCGTCCGGACGACCCTAAACCGCTGCTATAAGTTACTACTTGCGCTCCATTTCTAATAATCAAATTTTTCGTTGTAATTGTTAATTCTCCAGCGTTGCCAACGCTCTCAGTTCCAGTAGTTAAAGGTGTACCGCTACCAATTAATTCTACAGAATCTTTTGCATTTACAGTTAAATCTCCCCCTGAATCAGAGCCTAGAGTTTTATTTAAAATATTTGAGCCGCCAGTAACTGATATACGATTTCCATTTACCACGATGCTACCGCCACCCTCACCACTAGCATCTACATTTGATGGAATTGCAGTTTGCTCAAAAACTTGAATGTTCTGGAAATTTTTGACATTTTCACTTTCAAAAACCCAACCCTGTGATGTTAAACGCAAACTTACCTTACTATTATCAGCTACACTTAATAACTCAATTCTTCCACCTGGTGCTGTTAAATTGCCACCCTCTAGTATCACCTCGCCGCCAATAAGTGCCAAGGTTTTGCCAGTCTGTACTTTTAAACCAACAGGATAACCTAAGCTGTTGGTTGTACTATTTGGACTTGCTTGAGATTGATTACGGATGGGATTTGCGGTTTTTTCAAATTGTAAGCCAATAGGTATACTTACTGTCAGTAAAGGTTGTAGTTTTATATCTGTAGCACTAAACTTAGTACCATCAGCAAAGTTAAGACTGCTTGCCGTACTTGCTATAAATGAGCCACCTATATTTAATTCGGCATTGTTACCAAAACTAATTCCATTTGGGTTAATTAAAAATAAGTTAGCAACGCCCGAAGCTCGAATTATGCCATTGATATTAGAAATATTAGAGCCTGTTACCCTACTAATAATATTCTGAATATTAGCATCGTTGTTAAAGTAGGCAGTAGTCCCAGCAGTAACAGAAAACTCCTTAAAACTGTGGAAAAGATTATTTCCTGTTTGAGTTCCTCCATCTATAATACTGATGTTATTGATAGTTTTTACGCTTGAATAATTAGGTAGAGTTCCATCTGGTACAATTTGGGCAATAGCAGAGTTTCCGGATAGAATTATCGCACCAAAACCAACTACTCCTAAACCTTTCAAGCTGTATCGTAGACTGCTGGTTACAAATGTTACACACATGTTTGGAAAAATAGTTACTAACAAAGGTGATGCTTCACCATTAATTAGACTACATCAATATCTGCATCATAATGTGACACGCAGAAAATGTTTTAAAAGTATGAACTGCTCCCAAAAGGAACTTACTAGGTGCTGACATCTACAAATGTCAGCACCTAGTGAGCGGATATTGTATGAAATAAAGCGAATAATACTTAATGCTCGTTTATGCTTCAAGAACGTTACTAACAGACTAAGCAACCTTGGGGATTACCCGTTGTTGGGCAAGGTTTTATCCATGTACATGCTTTTGGCTTAATCTCAGGGTTTGGACTTTTAGGCAAAACTTCTTCTGTTTGTTCAACCGAAGAATCAACTTCACTATTTAGAAGTTCAGTCAATTCGTTTTCGTCTTGTGGCTGCTGTAATTTATCAGAATTCATAATTTTTCCTTGTGGCAAATACAATTTTTAAATTTTGCTGTTCTGATAATATTTACAAACCAAGTATTATTAATTTCGGAAAACTATGACTATGACGCTCAAAATCTAAATCAAATGGACTATTTTAATGGGTTTTGTCTTTTTTATATTATTCTTACCAAATATTAACTATATAGCTATATAGTTAATATTCTATAGGCGCCATCAATCAATTTCTAGTCATTCGTCGGTAAAATTAGGGCAAAAGTGTTCAGAATATACCAATCAAAAGTGCCATTAATGGTATGTAACCATAAAAGCTTTACTACTCCCGGTTCGCTCATTTTTTCATGAGTTAGAGAAAATGAGCAGCTATAAGTATACCCAGCGACATATTTCCAAAAGTACAGAGTAGGTATATGTTCGGGTTTATGAATACAGAACCTATAATTACAAGCGAACGAGTAGATGATATACCCGTACTGCTGACACAATTAGAGCCTAATATGTGGCGCCTAATTTTAGAAATAGCGCAGCGACTTAATATACAAGTTTTTGCAATAACCCATAGCTGGGACTGCGTTCGTGGATTTGAAGAGGCATTAGAAAATACATCTAATAATACAATCGGTAAACTATTTCGACTAGATGCTAAATATGGAAAAATCCGTGCGGTAGAGTATTTAGCAGAAGAATTAAATATTGCTGTGCAGCAAAACATCGAGGTGCGTTAATACCGAAGACGTTAAGTAATTTTAATTTTTTTATAAAACTGAACTGAGTTTTAAAACTAACTGATTCCATTGCCTATTTCACAAGTTACCTAAGCTTGCGCACAACCAGGGAACATCAAAGTACTGAGTTACCGTCATAATTTTATCCATCTATGACACGTGTTACATGTTACCAATTGATAAAGTAATTTTTTTATTGTTTTTTCCCGCTTGCGTTGGCTTATTAACCCAAGTTATTTGGGGTATAGAATTAACTAATCAATTGGTAGCATTGGGAACGTTTATATTTTGCATTGAACAAGCTCGAATGGCTGTTAAGGATTTACGGCAGATAGAAGATGCGAAAGCTTATGTTCAAGATGTGCGTTTAAATACTTTTTATCAAGTAACTGTTATTACTATTTCTGTTGAGCTTTTAGGTTTTTATACTTCGATAATTTCTTTGGGGTGGGGGTCTATTTTAATTTTACTCAGCCAAATTTGGTTTAATTTGCTTGCTAATGTCAAAATAGAGTATATAAATCAAACTGATAATTATAATTTTTATAGTACACCTGCTGTTACTTTGTCGGCGCCTGTATCTTTGTTGGATGCAGCACCAAGCTTGAAAGTGCGAGATTGGAAAGTATCTGAACGTTTACCAGTGTTAATTGCTGATATTTTAGGACTAATTTTAATTAGCTTTTGGATGTTACAAATTGGCTCTCTGTTTATATCTTGGATATTATTTGCAATGGTAATAGCTTATGGAATAGCTAAGTTAGTTTTACTTTTTTCTCGCTGAGTATTTTCTCTGTGTCCTAATAGTCTCTATGGTAATAAATTTCTTACCACAGAGACACGGAGAGCGCAGAGAGGGAGGTTTTAAACCCTGCTACCATGCTGAATTGGCAATATTTGAATGTTTTTAACGTGTAATTCTTTAGCCACACGGTACGTCATTTGTTATGGAATCTACACAAGCTGTAGCAATATTTGCTTCGCTGCGAATTTTTCGCTAAAGGGTACTTGCCAACTGGCACCAAGATGTACTAAGTGCCAGTCGGTAGCTAGTCCATCATCTAAACTATACTGACACATCGGTGATACACCAATGCGGTTGCGTAAAGTAATACTTTTAAGTTTGTATGGGTCAAATAAATTTGGCATGATTCCCCCTGGTAAAAATAAAATTCTATAAAATGCGTGACGCTACGGTAAAAATAAAATTAAATAAGGTGCGTGACGCTAGTAGGTTACTAGTTTTGTTTTCAAAATTGTTGGTAGCGTCACACACCCTACTTCTAACTCTTCACTCAGCACTCAGCACTCTTTACTCCTAACTCTTCACTTTGTTACAAATACTGTGATAAAGTTTTAGTCAAGGTTGCTTTTGGCACTGCGCCTACGACCGTATCTACTTGCCGACCCCCCTTGAAGACCATTAGTGTTGGAATACTGCGAATCCCGTAGTGGCTGGCGACCGTGGGATTTTGGTCAGTATTTAATTTCACTACTTTTACCTGTCCAGAGTACTCGGCAGCAACTTCATCTACCACGGGAGTCACCATCCGACACGGGCCGCACCAGGGTGCCCAAAAATCAACTAGCACTGGCATTGAGCTTTCTAAGACTTCTTGCTTAAATGTGGCTTCTGTCACATTTGTTACGGATGACATACTCGCCTCCCAAATATTATTTCCTTAGTTCGGGTTTATCGAATAAATAAAATATAGTCCTTTTTGTCAAATAATGCAAGTATGAGATTTCTATATCACCCAGACCAAAAAGATATGACGTTAGCAGGAGTCCTATATGCTTTAGGCGACCCTGTACGATTAGAGATTGTTAGGCAGTTAGCGGTGACTGGAGAACAGTGCTGCGCTGGCTTTGATTTTGCAATCGCAAAGTCTACTATGTCAAATCATTTTAAGATTCTTCGTGAATCTGGTGTGGTGTTGACACGCAAAGAGGGAACGCAGCACATTAACACTTTACGACGTAATGATTTAGAGGTGTTATTTCCTGGTTTGTTGGATGCTGTCTTACGTTCTGCACTTCCCTTGGAATTTACTGTTGCGACTGATAGAGAAGCATCCAGGGAACCTGCTATTGCATCAAGCAACTAACCGCACATTTGAGAAACCTGGTTTCTTGAAGAAACCAGGTTTCTAGGCGCCTTCGCGAAAATATTTGGGAGTGGCGCCAACAATTTTGCGAAATTGGGAAGTAAAATGGCTGGGATTAGAAAATCCAACTTGGTACGCAATTTCTGCTGCGGAATATTGCGTCACTTTTAATAGTACTTTTGCTCTTTCAATTCTTCGCTGTAAAATATAGCGATGAGGAGGTTCTCCAGTCAAAGATTTAAAAGCGCGGGCAAAATGGAACTGACTCATTGGTACTGAAGAAGCAATGGTTTCGATAGATAATTCGGATGCCAGGTTATCTTCGATATAATCTTTTATTTGCTTTAATTTAAGGGCACCAATAACACCAGCTTCTGGTTTGGGGGTTTTCATTATACCTGTGTAGTTTCTAAGCAAATGGAGTGAGAGCAAGTTACGTAGAGACTCTACATACAAGTTTCCTGCCAAACCGCCGTTTATTGCCTCTGATTTTAATAACTGTGCGACGTGTAAAATTGTTGCATCTGGAAAAATAACTTTATGCTCTAACTCAATATTAGTCGGAAGTCCGCTTTCGCTAGCTAGGCGCCGGAGTAAGGTGGGTTCTAAAAGTAAATTTACATACTCGCTTTCTTTGTGTCGCTGATGCCAGACAAACTCACGTTCTGAGTATAAAAATACGCTTCCCGCAGGTAAAGTAGTTGTTTGTGGCTTACCTCCATCTATTGACCATGTTACCTTTTTATGAGGGGTAAACGCGACACTTATGGCGTTCTTGGGCATTGCAAAATCAAATAACCCCACTTTTTCTAGACGACCATACTCAATAACCAAATCATTCCACTCAGCTTTGTAGATACATGCCTTTGGTTCAGTGTTAGGTGGTTGCATATAAAACTTTATTTAACAAAATTTTAATAATTTTTATTATACGTCACCGCCGTAACTTCAACAACACGATTATGAACGGATGTAACAAATAGGTGATATCACCCTTGAAACAAATTCAATATTTCTGTAATGTTAATTATTTGTGCCCATAACGTCGTTGAATACTTAGGCGCCGTTTTATGGTACGTACAGGATAATATATAAAACAAAGCTTTATTAAAAAGATGCTAGAAAATCAAGAAAAACAGGCGCTACCAATCAAAAAGCCGAAACCAACTATAGAATCTATAGAAAAGGATTCTAACACCTCAAGTTCTGAACTATTTTTTAAGGCAGTAGGTATCATACCTGCTATTGTAGACTTCGACGAAGAGCAAAAATATGCTACTATAACAGTTAGTGGTAATAAATACCCATTATTCTACATTCCCACCAACAAAGGATTAAAAGCTTTTGACGCACTTAAAAAGTGTGTAGCAAATCAAGGTAATCGTCAACGATTAATAGTCTACCCGAAAATAACTCACTTTCCAGGACGAGATAAACCGCATCAAATCGGATTTCAGCTTGTAGCGTTTGATGCAGGAAATAATGAAGGAATGTGTAGAGAGTTGAAAGACTTTGAATTTAAGTTAAGTGGAATATGGCAATTCATTCCAGTTTGTCAAGTACCTTGTATTTCTGTCTTTAAAAACTTTACAGAAGATAGATTAGAATATGTAAAAAAATCAGATATCACCAAACGTGTTAGATACATGAAAGCGAGTCACATACCTTTATTTTGGAGAGATTCGCTCGTGCCACCATTTAGATTTAATCCCAAAATACCGAAAGAACAACAGAAAAGACCATACTTTGTTTCTGTAATAGCAAAATTTCTTCCTCTAAAAAATGCATTTGGTTTTGAGTCACTTGCTCAAATGCCATTAGAAGAACCACCCAAGTTTTTTAAAGCAAGTAAAAAAATGAAAGCTGATGCACTTAAATTACGTAAAGAAGAAGCTGCACCTCAAAAAGAATCAACTCCACAAAATGTTTAACTAAGATGATAAGCGTGGGATTTTTGTTCTCACGCTTTTTTCTTTGTGTACAACAGCGACACCTTTTCTAAAGGACAGGTTTAGAATGAAAGTGAAGAAATGTTTATTTATCTTTACTTTTGGGCATGAAACGCATCGTTTTGATTGCTGGGTTTGAATCATTCAACGCTGACCTATATCGTAAAGCGGCTGAAATGGCTGTTTTGCGTTGTCCTGAGTTAGATGTGTGTGTATATAGCGACAGGGATGTAAATAGTAAGCGAGTTGAGGTTGAAGTAGCATTACAAGGTGCCGATGTGTTTTTTGGCAGTTTATTATTTGACTATGACCAAGTGATTTGGCTACGTGAGAAAATTGCTCAAATTCCCATTAGGCTTGTGTTTGAGTCAGCTTTGGAATTAATGGCGTTAACTAAAATAGGCGCCTTTTCCATAGGTGATAAGCCCAAGGGGATGCCTAAGCCTGTAAAATTTATACTTGATAAATTCAGTAATGGACGCGAGGAGGATAAACTCGCAGGTTATATAAGCTTTTTAAAGGTAGGTCCCAAACTGCTTAAATATGTCCCCGTTCAAAAAGTCCAAGATCTCCGCAACTGGCTCATTATATATGGATATTGGAACGCAGGTGGCGCCGATAATGTTGCATCATTGTTTTGGACACTTGGCGAAAAATATCTAAATCTTAAAGTCGGAGAAATACCCCCACCTGTTGAAACTCCTAATATGGGGTTATTACATCCCGACTACCAAAGATATTTTGAATCACCACACGAATATTTACAATGGTATCAATGTAAAGACGCGACATGTCGCGTCTCTACATCGCCCATCATAGGAATTCTTCTCTATCGTAAACATGTCATTACTAAACAACCTTACATTCCTCAACTAATTAAAAAATTTGAAGATGCTGGTTTAATACCACTACCTATATTTATAAACGGTGTTGAAGGACATGTTGCTGTTCGTGACTGGATGACAAGCGAGCATGAAACTATGCAGCGTTCTCTTGGTAATATTGAAACGCTTTCTTTATCTAAACAAGCTGTCAAAGTTGATGCAATAGTTTCTACTATTGGTTTTCCTCTTGTGGGTGGGCCTGCTGGTTCTATGGAAGCAGGTAGACAAATTGAGGTAGCAAAAAGAATTCTCACCAGTAAAAATATTCCGTATTTCGTTGCTGCACCTTTGTTAATTCAAGATATTCATTCTTGGACTCGTCAGGGTATTGGTGGTTTACAAAGTGTAGTTTTATACGCATTGCCTGAATTAGACGGTGCCATTGATACTGTTCCTTTGGGTGGTTTAGTAGGGGAAGATATATATTTAGTCCCAGAACGTGTTAATAGATTAATTGGCCGGGTTAAAAGTTGGGTTAGTTTAAGACAAAAACCTGAAAAGGAACGTAAAGTAGCTGTGATATTATATGGCTTTCCTCCTGGTTATGGCGCCACTGGTACGGCAGCTTTATTAAATGTGCCTCGGAGTTTGATTAAGTTTTTGGAAGCTTTGAAGGCTCAAGGTTATGATGTGGGAGAATTTCCGGAAGATGGGGAAGAGTTAATTAAACAAGTTAAAGATGCTGATGAATCTAATATAGGACAGGTTCATGTAAGAACTTTGGAGAAGTGGCTTGGTTATTTACAAACTACACGTATTGAGAAGCAGTGGAAGTCTTTGACGGACAGTGGAATTAAAACTTATGGCGATGAGTTTCATATTGGTGGTGTAAATTTAGGTAATGTTTGGATTGGTGTACAACCTCCTTTGGGTATTCAAGGTGACCCGATGCGGTTGATGTTTGAACGTGATTTGACGCCTCATCCACAGTATGCTGCTTATTATAAATGGCTACAAAATGAGTTTCAGGCTGATGCGATAGTTCATTTTGGGATGCATGGCACTGTCGAATGGCTTCCTGGTTCTCCTTTGGGTAATACTGGTTATTCTTGGTCGGATATTTTATTGGGTAATTTACCTAATCTATATATATATGCCGCTAATAATCCTTCGGAGTCGATATTGGCGAAGCGTCGCGGTTATGGGACGTTGATATCGCATAATGTTCCTCCTTATGGACGTGCGGGGTTATATAAGGAGTTGGTTGCTTTACGAGATTTAATTGCTGAGTACCGTGAGGAACCAACGAAGAATTATATTTTGAAGGAAGCTATTTGTAAGAAGATTGTTGATAGTGGGTTGGATAGTGATTGTCCGTTTGAAGAGGCGCGTAAGTTGGGGATTAGTTTTAGTCCTGAGAATGTCAAGATGTTTAGTGCGCGTGTATTTGATGATTATTTGGTGGTGTTGTATGAGTATTTGCAGGTTTTAGAGAATAGGTTGTTTTCTTCGGGGTTACATGTTTTGGGTGAGGCGCCGGATGATGAGAGGATGGAGTGTTATTTGGAGGCTTTTTTTAATGAACCACAAAGGCACAAAGGACACAAAGAAGAAGAGGAAGAGGGAAGGATTAGAGAGTTGTTGATGCAAACAACTGATGAGTTGACGAATCTTTTACGGGGTTTGAATGGGGAGTATATTCCGCCGGCGCCTGGTGGTGATTTATTACGTGATGGTGCTGGGGTGTTGCCGACGGGGAGGAATATTCATGCTTTAGACCCTTATCGAATGCCTTCTCCTGCTGCTTTTGAGCGGGGAAGGGAGATTGCTAAAAAGATTTTGGCGCAGCATTTGGAGGCAAATGGGGAGTATCCGGAGACTGTTGCGGTGATGTTATGGGGGTTGGATGCAATTAAAACTAAGGGTGAGTCGCTGGGTATTTTGTTGGAGTTGGTTGGTGCTGAACCTGTAAAAGAGGGGACGGGAAGGATTGTTCGCTATGAGTTGAAGTCTTTGGAGGAAATTGGGCGCCCGCGTATTGATGTGCTAGCGAATTTATCAGGTATTTTTCGTGACAGTTTTGTCAATATTATTGAGTTGTTGGATGATTTGTTTCAACGCGCGGCTGATGCCTCGGAACCAGAAGAGAAGAATTATATTAGAAAACACGCTTTAGCTTTGAAAGCTACTGGTGTGGAAAATGCCTCTGCAAGATTATTTTCTAACCCAGCAGGTGATTTCGGTTCACTAGTTAATGACCAAGTTGTTGATGGAAATTGGGAATCTGGAGATGAACTTGCAAACACCTGGCAAAGTCGTAATGCTTTTAGCTACGGTAGAAATGATAAAGGACAAGCACGTAAAGATGTACTAAATACTTTACTCAAAACTACAAGTCAAATAGTGCAAGAAATAGATTCTGTAGAATACGGTTTGACCGATATTCAAGAATATTATGCAAATACAGGTGGGTTGAAAAAAGCCGCAGAAAAACAACGCGGTAAAAAAGTTACAGCTAGTTTTGTAGAAAGCTTCTCTAAAGATACTACACCTCGACAATTAGATGACTTACTTAGAATGGAATACCGCACCAAGTTACTAAACCCCAAATGGGCATCGGCGATGGTAAACCAAGGAAGCGGTGGCGCCTATGAAATATCCCAACGCATGACAGCATTAATCGGTTGGGGTGGTACCGTTGACTTTACCGATGATTGGGTTTACGACCAAGCCGCAGATACATATGCACTAGATTCTGAAATGTCAGAAAAACTACGCAAAGCAAACCCTGAAGCATTCCGCAACATCATCAGCAGAATGTTAGAAGCAAACGGACGCGGTTTCTGGAATGCCAGCGAAGATAAACTACAAAAACTTCGCGAACTATATGAATTAACAGATGAACAACTAGAAGGCATCACTACCTAACTAGAACTAGTATACAAAAACACCCTCTTGTGGAGCGGGCATCCTTGCCCGCCTGTCTAGCATCAAAAAGCACCTAATTTTCAGATTTAATAACGCGGTAATGTAAAAAGACTTCTTGTTCGGCTTGTTTTACTTCTAATAATTTTAATCGCGGCGCCATTTTTTCTGTAAACCCAGCGCCTGCTACTGCTGATGGTGCATTAGTACCACCTAAAAGTAACGGGCAAACGGTTAACCAAAGTTCGTCTATTAAATTTTGTTCTAGCATTGAGGTCACTAGTTGACCACCACCTAGCACAGCCAGCTTTTCGATACCAATTGTTGCGAAATATTCGAGGGCTGCAACAAGATTAATTTTTGTTTGGGAAGACTTTAAATTATCTTTAAATACTAAAATTTGCTCAAATTCGCTTCGATGGCGCCAGTAAGTTGCTCCTTCGTCGGTTGTGAGCAACCAGCGACACACTGGCTGTTTAAAAAAACGAATTTCCGGATTTATGTTTGCCTTTTCTGTAATAACTATATGAAGAGGCTGTGAATCTTTACCCAAATTTTTTCTATGCTCGAGTAAATTGGAGTCGGTGACAGTCAATGTTGTGCCATACGCTCGTAAAGTATTAGCACCAAATAGCACTGCATCGGCAATGGCAATTTGTTTTTCTAAATGTGCCTTGTCAGTTTTTGACCCGAAGCGCGCAGGTGAGTGTTGAGAATCTGTTATTTTGCCATCAGCACTCATTGCAAGAACTACTGTAACATCAGGACGAGGTGTGGGCATTTTGTCAGCCTTTAAATGCAATTTTTAGGAAAGCGTGTCACACACGTAGGTGCTAGATGGGTGTATAATTTTTAGTCAGGGTAGTAACCCTACATAATTTGCTGTTCATTTTGTCACCAATAATCGATTTATGCTTACCTCATAATCATTCTTTAATAACTTTTTTCATGGAGTTAAGATATTGTAGCTGTTGTGGTTTGCATATGCTAAGTGAGATTGCCGATGCCTAAACCGCGTCCTTCATCGTTTCGTCGTTTACTGTTTTCCAGGATTCTGCTATTGTCAGTTCCGGTTTTGTTGACCGGAGAATTTATAGTCTTCAGGAAAGCACGTCAAACTCAGCTTGAAGCTGCACAACAAAATTTGACCGAAAGTGCTGACATCAAAGCTGAAAAAATTACCGATAATGTTGAAAGTCTCAAGAGTAATTTACTTACAGCAACTCAAATTGACTTTATTCGGTCTGGTAACAGCGCCGCTGTGCAAGAATTTATTAATAAACTTGAAGAAAATTTATCTAATATTGAATGTGTTCAGTTTAGCGATTTAGAAAATCATAAAGTTCTCGCTAGTACTTGCGGAGACGAACTGCTTGATGAGATTAAAGTAACGGAAGCATCTAGTGATGTCAAAGCTACAATTGTTATTCCACCCAAGGTTTACATTAAATCTATTAAAAACTCTGAACGGGGAACTCAAAATAAATTACAGCTTCTACTATCGACGCCTGTGGAAGATAACACGGGTATAATTAGATATGCGCTCTCTATTCAAGCCGAGTTACAACAAAAGGTCAGAAAAAAACCAGGACTATTAACAGGGTCAACTGTAGTTATTTCGGATGATGGGAAAATTTTGTCACATCCTATTGAAAAACGTGTAGGTACAAATATTGCTCAACATCCTGATGCAGCAAGGTTAAAGCAAATTGTTCAAAATGCCATATTAGGTAAAAAAGATAGCTTACACTTTTTCTTTGAAAAGCAAGGTGAAGAATTACTCGTAGGTTACAGTGCAATTAAAAATCCTATTTCAACTGTCCCTGGTCAAAAATGGATTATTTTGGACGTTACCACTTTAGATAACGCTTTATATGGTTTAATAGAACTTAAGGTTATTTTATTTATTTTAACATTGGGTTTGGTCGGTGCCTGTCTAGTAGCATCATTATGTTTAGCACGCTACTTAGCACTTCCAGTAGAAAAACTTTGTGATTATGCGTTAAATATCAATTCGAGTTCGCAGTCATTGCGTGTTCCGCGTTTTCAAATTCGTGAGTTCAACCAGCTATCTTTGGCAATTGACCACATGGTCGAACGATTAAGAAGTTGGGGAGAAGAACTTGAAATTGCTTGGCAAGACTCAAAAACAGCCAACCAAGTCAAAAGTCAGTTCATAGCAACAGCTTCACACGAATTAAGAAATCCTCTTAATACAATTATGACCTGCGTTAAATTGGTACGCGACAATTCGTGCGATAGTAGAGAAGAAGAACTTGAATATCTCAAAATTGCTGACGATACAGCAATTCATCTACTAGAAATAATCAACGATTTGCTTGATATTTCCAAAATAGAAGCAGGAAAACTATCGGTATTTCTAGAGAAAATAGATTTACGTGACACATTAAAAGAAGTTATTAACTTACAGTCAGTCAACATTCAGCAAAAAGGGTTAAAGTTAAACATTCCAGAATTAGAAAATTCTATACCTGTGAATGCAGACCCAATCAAATTAAAGCAGGTTTTGATAAATATAATTAGTAATGCTACAAAATTTACAGAAGAAGGAAGTATTACAATTCTTGCTGAAATTATCTCTCAAGATGAATTGACTAATAATGAATCACATGTGGTAATTAGTGTCATAGATACGGGCATTGGTATAGAACCAGACCAACAGCATAAATTATTCCGTCCCTTTGTAATGGTAGAAGGCTCCAAAAATCGTAAACTTGGTGGTACGGGGTTAGGACTAGCAATATCTCGCAACTTAATCGAAATGATGGCAGGTAAAATTTCTCTAGAAAGTGCAGGTATCAATAAAGGCACTACCATCAAAATTACCCTACCCTTAATTAATGCCACCAATACTACAACAGAAAATATACCGCCAATAGCACTACCTGAAATGTCAAGTATTAAACATCTAGTCGCTCAACCTTCAGCACGTGAAGAAACAAGCATAGCTCATACAATTGAAAAATCAAGCTTTAAGTTATTAAACCGAACATTAAGAACTATTCATAATAACAAAACAAAAAGTAAGTAGATACAAATAGTCTGAATGAACTAGTATGGTTTATAGACGGGCAGGGATGCCCGTTCCACAAGAATAATTGTAATAAAATTTAATAATCTAAATTAATTGGTGTTCCTCCAGAGTGGAGTGATTTTGTGAGGGCAGTTAGAATTTGTACTAGTTCGGCGCCTCTAAATGCATCGGAGATAGTAGGGGAAGTGTTGGTTTGTATGCATTGTAGGAAATGGCTGCAAACTTTTTTTAATGGTTCTGCTTTTTCGAGTTCTAATATTTGTTGACTTTGGTTGATTGGAACGTATAGATTTCCCTGTACTTCAAATTCTCCGTTTATTAAGGTTAACGGCGCCTGTGACATTTCATCAAATATTAAGCTACCTTTACTACCGACAATACTGAGGCGCCTTTGTTTATCATTATTTAACCAGCATAAGTGAATATGCGCGGTAAAGCCACTTTTATAAGTTAATATTGTCCAAACTAAATCAGCTAGATTAGATTTTTGTTGTAGCCATACTGTACCAGTTGCTTGTGCTTTAACTGGAACTTCTCCCAACCAAGTATTAAAAATAGCAATATCGTGAATTGCCAAATCCCAAAGTGCATCAACGTCTTGCCGCACTGGGCCTAAATGAGTACGAGTTGCACAACCGTAGCGCAAATCACCAATACTTCCCGACTCAATAACACTTCTACCACGTTCTACAGCAGGGTGAAATAAATAAGTATGGTCAACCATCAATATTCGTTGCTGCTTTAATGCTAACTCACATAGCTCACGACATTCTGAAGCTAAGAGCGTTAAAGGCTTCTCTGCTAGTACATGCAGGCGCCATTTTAAAGCATCTGTAATTAAAGAATAATGAGTGACTGCTGGAGTTGCTACTACCACTGCTTCGAGTTCATTGATATATTGCAATGTCTGGGCATTAGTAGTTAGCACAACATCGTCGCCCAAATTATACTGACGTTTAACCGCTTCTAAGCGTTCTGGATTGGGGTCTACGACTACTTTTAAATTAGCTTGCGGATGTTCTAACAAAATCCTCAGCCAATGAACTCCCCAGCGTCCAACCCCAATAACCGCAGTATTAATTTTATTTAACATAGTGTTAATACTCTAGTTTTCATAAATAAAAAGATAGTGTCTTATTATACATTGATATCTTATTATAAGAGCGTAGGGTAGGCAGTGCCCACCATACAACATGAAAACTTATGACGTAGACCATTAGGCATTTTTTTGTTCCGAATCTAAAGCAAAAAAAGCTACTTTAGCGGCAGCTTGTTCAGCAGCTTTAATCGAGCGTCCTTTACCTTGACCGAGTTTTTTATCGTGCAACCAAACTTCGGCGCTAAAACGGTCTTCGTTATGCTGTGCGTTGGTAATTTCTACGACTCGGTACTCTGGCAAAACCTTGAATTGTGCTTGCGTCCATTCTTGAAGTGCTGCTTTATAATTTAGACGCGCTGGGTCTTGACGTATTTGATTGGTAAGTTCTTTAAAATGTGAGTCTAACCAAGGCCGAATTAATTCTAAATTGTTTGTACTCAAGTATAAGGCGCCGAGAACAGCTTCAAAAGAATCTGCTAAACGTGACTCAAGACCAATTTTATCGGTTGTAGCGCTGCCAGCAACGAGTAAATATAACTCTAAACCATAAAAACGTGCGAGTTGAGCAAGAATACGGTCACTGACTAATACCGAACGAATCGCCGCAAAATCACCAACACGACACTCAGGATAACTTTCCCACAGTACTACGGCTGCTGCCAAACGCACTACCGCATCACCGACAAATTCTAATTGCTCATAATTAGCTGACTCTGAAGCTGTTGGATGAGTCAATGCCATATCGAGCAAATTCCATTTAATAGGTACATCTATCGATAAACCTAATTTTTTAACTAAGTTTTCAAGTTGTCGTTGACGGCGTGGGTAAGCTATGGACATCCAAAAATCCGTTTATATGCAAAGCAAAATCTGAATCTAATATTTTAATTTTAAGAGAGAGTCGGACATAAGCCGGGTTCTGTTATCTAATAAGAAACACTACGTATAGCATCTCTATATTAAACGGCAGTTATCTATCTGGGACATTTGTTACCAAACGCCTCAAGCGGCTCATTTAACGGAACTGGTAAAAGACCAACCGTAGTTCCATTACCTTGCTTCCAACCGGGGTTTACCGAGCCAGCACCTCTTGATGCTGCTGGTGCGCTCTTACCGCACCTTTGCACCCTTACCAAGAAAGTGAAAAGTTCTGAGTGCTGAGTTCTGAGTATTTTCACTCAGCACTCAGCACTTTCTACTCATTACTTCTTTGGCGGTATCTTTCTGTGGCACTATCCTCACGCTCGCGCGTACTGGGAGTTATCCAGCAAGTTTGGTCTTTAGGAAGCCCGGACTTTCCTCAGACTCTCTATAAAAAGAATCTGCAACCGCCTCGCCTACTCTCTCAATATATTAGTGTAGTCTTGTTTTCTGTATTTACCATTAATATTTGTTTTATCTTTTCTTGTTCCAAGGCAGCGCGTAAGTCCACGGCAGTTTACGGATGGTGAAGGGACAGGTTACTATACACATTGGTGGCTTACTTGACCCAGGTTGCAAACCTACACGTACTTCTGATATGCGGAGTACTAATTGTAACGAAAATTCTAAGGTTGTTTCCTCGTTCATGAATTTTTTGAATAATATTCGGTTGGCTTTTACTGGGCTTTTTTCTAAAACAGCTATATCAACGATAGGTTTAGTTGCTGCGTAAACTCCTGTGTCTTTATCGCGCGTAAAAGCGTTTTCTGAGGTAATGGACATTGTTAGTGTTTTTTCTGGTGCCACTAAACTCGGTGTTTGCGGCACTCCTAAATCGCGCGTGATATCTGGAGATTTACGAATCACTCGCATTGATTGTTTACTATGCTTGATTACTATTGTACAATTATCCCAGTCTACATATACAGCAAGATTTTTTGATTTGTTCTCAACAAACATTAATAATTCTTTTAATTCACTCAGTTCATAGGTTGCCGCAAGTTTGAACGAAATTCCGACGTCATCTGCTATTTCTTGTTCTTTTAGTTGCTGATCTACGACTGCTTTTTGAAGCGTAAAGTTTATTTTGTCGGCGATAGATTCAATCATGCGATTGATTGTATATGCTATCCCGATTATGTAGAACGTAAGTACCAGTAAATTATTATCTTGCATAAGGTTTTAACTTTAACTCCCACCGCGTCACTAAAAGATAACTAAAAGAATAATAAGCGTATATTTTAGGTGCCTTGTCAAGGGTTATCATCCTTTAGGGAAGAAGCATTATCAAGCCATCCCCGCCGTTTGAATATTAATAGCAGCCCGATAGCAATGGCGCCCATTGAGCCAAGACAAAGAGGATACCCCCAGTACCAATTTAATTCGGGCATATTCAGTGGTGATTTTTCGGTGTTAAAGTTCATCCCATAAATACCTGCAATAAAAGTTAAAGGAATAAAAATCGAGGACATCACGGTCAAAAATTTCATGATTTCGTTCATTTTATTACTTACTGCCGACAAGTATACATCCATCAACCCAGATGAGAGTTCCCGGTAAGTTTCGACCATATCTATTACTTGTATAGAGTGGTCGTAACAATCGCGTAAATATAGCCGAACTTCATCACTGATTAAATTACCACTGTCTCGAATTAAACTATTAATGACATCGCGTTGAGGCCATATGGCACGTCGCAACTTTAAAAGCTGACGCCGAATTTTATAGATTTTTCGCAAAGTCTGAGGAGTTGGTTTGATAATTACTTCTTGCTCTAAATCTTCGATTTTTTCTCCATATCGCTCTAAAACTGGGAAAAACCCGTCTACTATCGAGTCTAAGAGCGCATAAGCTAAATAATCAGCGCCGTGTTTGCGAATTATACCTCGATTGTGCTTTATTCGGTGTCGAACTGCTTCAAAACAGTCGCGTGTGGGTTCTTCTTGGATAGTCAATAAATAATATTTACCCAAAACGAAGCTGACTTGCTCGCTATAAAATCCTGATCCCTTGGGTTTTGGCATTACCATCCGCGCAATAATCACAAGCTGGTCTTCATAATCTTCGGTTTTAGGACGCTCTGCCATATTGACAACATCTTCTAAAACCAGACTATTTAGCTCAAACACACGACCTAATTCTTCGATCACTTCAGGACTACCTAACCCCTGTACATCCACCCAAGATACAGATTGAGTATCTAGAAACTCTCCACATTGCTGGGGAGTTATATCCTTTTTGTTTATCAAAAATGTTTCGTTGTAATCAACTAGACGGATTTGAGTTTTCACGGCGTCCTCTTGTATGTTGATTTGTCCTGGAATTTCTCCTGGCTGATGATAAAAATCCTGTATATCGTCTTCTTCTTCTTGATGTTGCATTCTCGTAAGCTTTTGCAATGATTTACGTAAATTTAGCTTCATATTTTGTTACATTTTAGGCTAGCTTTTGAGAAACCAGGTTTCTTCAAGAAACCTGGTTTCTAAGTAATATAAATTTACATTACATTACAATTGAGGTTAAAAAGCCATAAAAAAACAGCTTGTTTTGGATTAAAACAAACTGCTTTGAAGATTCTAATATTGGTTCGGCATGAAATTACATCATACCCATGCCGCCCATACCACCCATACCCATGCCGCCCATACCGCCCATGCCACCCATACCGCCCATATCGGGAGCAGCAGATTTTTTCTCAGGCTTTTCGACGACAATTGCTTCGGTTGTTAATACCATACCCGCAATTGAGGAGGCGTTTTGCAGTGCGGAGCGTACAACTTTTGCCGGGTCAATAATACCAGCCGCGATTAAATCTTGGAATTCGTTTGTTGCAGCATTGTAACCGATGTTAAATTCAGATTCGCGAACGCGAGCGACGATGACCGAACCTTCAACACCTGCGTTATCAGCCATTTGGCGTAAAGGCGCCTCTAACGAACGGGCTACAATATCGGCGCCGATTTTTTCTTCATCACGAAGACTGTTTTTAATGGCTTCAACTTGTTTTGATAGATAAATTAAAGTTGTACCACCACCAGGCACAATACCTTCTTCAACTGCTGCTTTTGTAGCGTTTAAAGCATCTTCGATACGTAACTTACGGTCTTTTAATTCGGTTTCGGTAGCGGCGCCGACTTTGATTACCGCAACACCACCAGCTAACTTAGCGATACGCTCTTGTAGCTTTTCTTTATCGTAGTCAGAGTCAGTTTCTTCCAGCTGTCTACGAATTTGACTAATCCGCTTTTGAACGTCGTCCCCATTTTCACCAGCAGCAACAATAGTGGTGCTTTCTTTATCAATGGTGATTTTACGTGCGGTGCCAAGCATTTCTAAGGTCGCGGTGTCCAAACTCAAGCCGATATCTTCGGAAATCATTTGTCCTTTGGTCAAAACCGCAATATCTTCTAACATGGCTTTGCGACGTTCGCCAAAACCAGGCGCCTTAATAGCACAAACAGATAGTACACCTCTAGCTTTGTTAACAACTAAAGTCGCCAAAGCTTCACCTTCAATGTCTTCAGCAATAACCAATAAAGGTTGACCACTGCGCGCTACTTTTTCTAGAACGGGTACTAAATCTTGAATGCTGCCAATTTTTTTATCGGTAATCAGGATACGAGCATTTTCATACTCCACCGTCATCCGGTCATTATTAGTAATAAAGTAAGGAGAAATATAACCACGGTCGATTTGCATCCCCTCAACTACTTCGAGTTCAGTATTAAGAGACTTTGACTCTTCAACAGTTATTACACCGTCTTTTGTCACCTTCTCCATCGCCTCAGCTAGCATGGCACCAACTTCTTCGTCATTACCAGAAGAAACAGTCGCAACTTGAGCGATGGCACTACCTTCAACTGGCTTGGCTACTTTAGCAATTTCTTTAACTAATGCTTCAACTGTTCTGTCAATACCTCGTTTGATAGACATAGGGTTGCTACCAGCAGCAACGTTGCGTAGACCCTCTTTAATCATTGCCTGCGCTAGGACTGTAGCAGTTGTGGTGCCATCACCAGCAATATCCTTAGTTTTCGAGGCAACTTCTTGTATTAGACGGGCGCCAGTATTTTCTAAGGGGTCTTCTAACTCAATATCCTTAGCGACAGTAATACCATCGTTGACAATCTGTGGAGTTCCATACTTTTTCTCTAAAAGTACGTTGCGTCCTCTGGGTCCCAATGTAATTTTCACAGCATCAGCCAGAGCATTGATACCACGCTCTAACGCTCGTCTTGATTCGTCGTTAAATGCTACAATCTTCGCCATATTGTACTTGTTAAATCCTTACATTAAACAATTTAGCACTCAATTCCAGAGAGTGCTAAGGAGTGAAAACCGTATTTATCTAAGAAATAGATACAGATAAATTCAAAAAAAATGATTAATATACAGTTGTCCGTAGAGTTCATTAATATTATTTACTGAGTCGGGAGATGAATATAAACGGGTTTCTTCAGTCTCTCGGAATAGCCGACCCCGGCGGTTCCGGCTGGTTGGCAGTGGTGTTTACCTTTATGCTGGCTTGGATTGTAACATGGCGATTGATTCCCACTGTTCGGAAATTTGCCCTACGTGTGGGATGGGCCGACCAACCCAACGCGCGGCGCCTCAACCGAGAACCATTACCAAATGCAGGAGGTTTGGCGATATACACAGGTGTAATAGCAGCGCTGGTATTAGCAAGCTTGCTGCGACCAATTGAGGTTCAAAATGTATTAATACAGGTTCTAACTATCTTGTTAGGAGGTTCAATCCTAGTCTTAATTGGTTTTATTGATGACCAGTTTGGCTTGCCATCGTCCGTGCGAATGTTAGTGCAAGTACTAACGGCACTATTACTTGTAGCTAACGGTATTAGTATTCAAATCGCGATTGGCACTCCTTTTGACTCAACCCTGTCAATTTTAGTTACCGTACTCTGGGTGGTAGGAATTACCAATGCCATTAATTTAATGGATGGTATGGATGGATTAGTTGGAGGAATTGGATTTATTACAGCGATGAGTTTACTTGCAGTGAGTGCCCAAATTCCTAACCGTGCTGCGGCAACATTAGTTTTAGCAGCTTTAGGGGGAGCCGCGCTAGGCTTTTTGCGGCATAACTTTCATCCATCGCGAATAATTATGGGGGATGCAGGTGCCTATTTTTTTGGTTATGTTTTAGCAGCAACAGCAATATTAGGAAAACTTCAAGCTTCTACTATTTTTGCACTGGTGCCTCCAGTATTATTTTTGCTATTACCTGTACTTGATACAACTCAAGTAATAGTTAGGCGCCTTCTTGCAGGTAAAAACCCAATGAACACCCCAGGTAAAGACCACTTGCACCATCGACTACTAGCATGGGGTTTATCGCAGCGTCATGCAGCTTTTACATTATGGTCTATTGCCTTATTCTCAAACTTATTAGCAATGCACTTTCAGCGCTTAAATTTAATGCAAATAGCTGCAACTGTAAGTAGTATAATAGTATTGTTAGCCTTTACCGTATGGCAACGCATCCGAGCCGCAAAAATGCCAGTTAAGAGTTAAAAAAGTGCTGAGTGCTGAGTAACTAATTAAATTCTCAGCACTCAGCACTCAGCACTCACTACTCAGCACTTCTTAAGCCATCACCATTCCGCCATCGACGTTAAATACTTGTCCGGTAATATAGGCGCCTGCGGGGTCAGATGCTAAAAAGCGCACCATACCGGCTATTTCTTCAGGTTTACCAAAGCGTGCGAGTGGAATAAATTTAAGTATTTCTTCTGTGTTGCTGAGTTTGTCGGTCATATCAGTAGCAATAAAACCAGGCGCCACAGCATTAACTGTAATGCCACGTGATGCTAGTTCCTTCGCGACCGTTTTTGTAAAGCCAATTACACCAGCTTTGGCAGCACTATAATTTGCTTGTCCAGGATTACCCATTTGTCCTGCTACAGAGGTAATATTTACAATTCTCCCTGAACGCTGCTTGAGCATGATTTTACTGGCTGCGCGTGTACAGTAAAACACACCTGTTAAATTAAGGTCTATCACAGCTTGCCAATCTTCAGGCTTCATTCGCAGTAGTAATGTGTCGCGCGTAATGCCCGCATTATTAACTAAAATATCAACGCGACCAAATTTTTCCATAACGGTATTAAATAGCGCATCCACTTCTGATACTGAAGAAACATCAGCTTTTATCGCAATTGCAGTTCCACCAACATTGGTAATTGTATCAACTACTGCATCAGCAGCACTGTTGGATGCGGCATAGTTCACCACTACACTTGCTCCAAACTTCGCTAACTCAATTGCACTCGCACGCCCAATACCTCTAGAAGCACCTGTAATAATTGCAACTTGTCCACGTAGAATTTGCAGGTTTTCTGGCAATTCCATCCTTTGTTCCTCCCGATTTTATTCTCATAGCGCGCTTGCATCAATCTTACAGGTTAAGGGGAATAAACAAGGAACCATAATTAAATATCTATGAAGGAAAATTATATATCGACTAAAAATCTATTTTATAAACTAACCTTATGCATCTCTTAAATTTATACAAAGTATTTAAAACACAATAAAAAAATAAATTGTATTTTGCTGATTTATTGGTATATTTATTACCAGCACCACTTCTGTATAAACGTCAACTTAACAGTTTGTAACAATGTGTTTTGTATAATAAAATACATTTATCTAGATGTTAAAAAATGTTAAGGAGGAATTATTAAGAATTGGTAATTAGTTGTTCCTATTAAAGACCCGGCTATAAATTTATGACTCCTTTGTACCAAGTTAGTGATTCTCCTGCGGTTGTCAGTAAGAAGTATTTTTCGCGCCGCGAGTTAATGCCTTCGCAAAATAGTAGCGTCTGGCAAATTCAAAGTGGTTCTGTACGAACTATGACTTATTTAGATGATGGTACAATTGTCACTTTGGGAATTTGGGGTGCAGGAGATATTGTTGGCAGTGCCTTATCGACTATAGAGCCACACATTATAGAATGTTTGAGTGCAATCGAAGCTGTAGCGCTACCTTTAGACCGTCAAAACAAGATGGTGGAAGCATTAGCAGCACACGTCGAGCAAGCAGAAGAATTGATGGTAATTCGTAGCTACCGAACAGTAGATTCGATGTTACTAAAATTATTAGGATGGCTGGCTAAAAGATTTGGGCGTACTGTTGATAATGGACAGTTGATTGATTTACGTCTTACAAATCAGGATGTAGCGGAAATACTTTGCTCTACTCGCGTTACAGTGTCGCGTGTTCTGACGCAGTTTGAAGACCAAGGTATAATACAGCGACTTCCTTTACATCGTATTGTTTTGTGTAACCAAGAAACTTTGCGTCGTGCTGGTTAATATCGTTGATTGCATGTGAAGTTCAAATGTCGGCGACGAAAGTGTTAACCAACTCAAATATCTACTTTAAAATGTGTCCTTTCGGGGGCACGTAGGTGGGCACTGCCCACCTTACTATTCGGATATAATATAAGGGTTTCCATCTCGAAACGCTAATAGTTGACCAGGTTGAATTTGTGTCCAAACTTCATTATCAGTGAGAGGTGTAGTGGCTATTACAGCTACTCGGTCATCTGGTGTAGTAAGTTCATTAAAATCTACTGTTATATCCTCGTCGATGAGATGAGCGCCAGCAAACGGCGCCTGACGTACTATATAACAAAGCTTAGTTGAACAATGAGCGAAAAAGTAATCACCGTCAGATAGTAAGTAATTAAAGATACCTTGTTTGGCTATATTTAATGTAATATCCTCAAGTACTGAATATAATTTTTCAATCGGTGGTCTGCCTTCTGGAAAAGCTTTGCGTAAAGTTTCGAGAATCAAACAAAACGCTTTTTCACTGTCAGTATTGCCAACAGCAATGTAAAAACTAGAACTATTGACCTCAAATCCTGGTAAATCACCATTGTGGGCAAATACCCAGTATCTTCCCCAAAGTTCACGTCGAAAGGGATGACAATTTTCGAGGTTAATTTCACCTTGGGTAGCTTTACGGATGTGAGCAATGACATGGGTTGAGTGGATAGGGTAACTTCTTACTAGTTCCGCAATCGGTGATGCCACAGATGATTTGGCATCAAGAAAAATTCGACACCCTTTACCTTCAAAAAACGCAATACCCCAACCATCTTTATGGTCATCTGTTTTGCCCCCCCTTGCACAAAACCCCTCAAACGAGAAGCAAATATCTGTCGGGACATTACAATTCATTCCCAGCAACTGGCACATGGTCATTAGGCCTAATTTTGAGTCATCTTCATTTGCTATAGAATACTTTACTATTTCAACGTTGTTTAGTTCTTACCTCACAGAAACCCCAGAAACCGGGTTTCTTTATCGATGACCTCTAAATATAAAGAAGATTTTACCCAGAAACCCCAGAAACCGGGTTTCTTTATCGATGACCTCTAAATATAAAGAAGATTTTACCCAGAAACCCGGTTTCTTATTGCGATTTTTGCATTTACTTGATTCAAAATAATTTTAATCAAGTTAACTCTTTTTAATATAAAGTATTCAAACTCCCGGTAAAAGTCTGAGATTTATGAGGATAATATATTGAAATGTAACAATCACTTGTTTATGATTAAGAATTGTTGCAGGTAAATGATCCCGTTGCTAGCGTATGCGAGTAAGGCAAATTTTTACTAAGTCTTTATATTTACCCTAGGAGGACGCTGAAATTGATGTAAGGTATTTCTGAAGAATGCAACTATAAGCTAATTCTGGAGAATATCGGATTATGCAACTGATGCTAATGTTTTAGATGTTTACGTGCGCGCAACTGTTTTCGGAATTTACGCTTCGTTTCCTATACTCGTTACTCGTTGAGAGATGATGTAGTTCCACTCGTAATGAGGGAATATTTGCCTGAAATTTTCACTTTTTATGTCGCCACTACAGCAACAACATGACATAGAAGACACGAATATTAAATAATTGGAGTGAAGTGAAATGAATATTCAAGGAAAAACTGTTCTAGTGACAGGCGCCTCTCGTGGTATTGGGCGTGCTATCGCGATTGAATTTGCACAACAGCAAGTCAAAAGATTGGTACTGGTGGCTCGAAATCATCAGCGATTAAGTGAGGTTGCCTGCGAAGTAAAGAAGTATGGCGTTGATGTCATACTGCTACCTTTGGATTTAACTCAATTGGTCGAAGTGGATATTGCAATTGCTCGGACTTGGAAAGATTACGGCCCCATTCATATGCTCATTAATTGTGCTGGAGTTGCACACCAAACTCCTTTCTTAGAGTCCAAACTTAAGAGTGTGCAATCTGAACTACAAACTAATTTAATCAGCATGTACGCAATTACCCGATTAATTGCTCGACGTATGGTGACACAGCGTCAAGGGGTTATTGTCAACGTCTCTAGTTTGATGGGTAAAGTTGCTGCTCCTACAATGGCAACTTATTCTGCCACCAAATTCGCAATCGTTGGATTTACTCAAGCACTACGTTGTGAACTTGCTGTACACAACATCAGAGTCTTGGCACTGTTACCATCACTCACTGATACAGATATGGTGCGTGACTTTACATTATTTCGCTGGGTGGCGCCTGTTTCACCTCAGCAGGTAGCGAAAACGCTTGTAATTGGATTAAAGCAAGAATCTACTACGGAAATACTCGTAGGATGGCAAAGTCATTTGGCAGTCTTATGTAACCGTATTGCCCCCTTTGTAATGGAAAAGATTATTTCCCTTGCTGCTCCTTTATCTCGACAATCTAAGTACTATTTGAAGTTCAAGGAGGCTAAGGCGGATATTTAGGGAGTTTTTCTAAAGTACTAGAAACTGGGTTTTCACAAAAACCCAGTTTATTTGTATACAAATAAAACAAATACCATAAATATATAGTGGTAAATTACGACTTTATGATTCAAAATTGTACAGGAAACCAAAAAAGGTAATATTGTACGAAACAGAGATGGCACAGAAGACAAAAAAAGTATTACAACAATCAGGAGTAATTCCATACCGCGTTCAGAATGGAGCTACTGAGGTCTTATTGATCACAACTCGAAATCAACAAAATTGGGTTGTTCCGAAAGGAGGTGTGGTCAATGGCATGAGCGCTCCTGACTCTGCGGCAAAAGAAGCCTGGGAAGAAGCTGGAGTTATTGGCCAAGTGAACCCAAATCAACTCGGCACTTACGAATATCAAAAAAACGGCAAAACTTATAGCGTTCAAATGTACTTATTGCCTGTTGAAGCAGAAAGCGATAAATACCCAGAAGTTGGGCAACGTGTTAGACGATGGGTCAATGTTAATGAAGCAGTAAGGCAAGTCAAGAAATCATCACTTAAGCGTATCTTGAAAAAATTTGTTCAACAGGCACCCAGTAATAAATTCTAAATGGATGTAACGGATACTTACATTTGGTATATTACTAATAGCACATCTGTTGTATCTGTTGCAAGAATAAACTTCTGTAAATTTCAAAAATTTTTCAAATTTATTTTTATATTAAGTACACCTAGCTTATTAAAAAAGCTTTTATTCGTTTAAAGTATAAAAATATATTTGTTTGGGGTAAGACAGTGGGCGTAATCAGCCATAAAAAAATCTTAGTCGTCGATGATGAAACTATTATTCTAAAGGACAAAAATTCTTATCGGTGGAATGATGCAGAAAGGCGCCAATCGTCATATGATAGTACAAGGGAACCATATAAAAAGCAGGAATGTCTGATTTAATTTTATTTTGGCATCGTCGCGATTTACGCATTGCTGACAACACCGGACTTGCAGCAGCAAGGGAACGAACACGCAAAGTAGTAGGGTTATTTTGCCTTGACCCAAACATACTAGAGCGTGATGACATTGCTGCGGTAAGAGTGAGTTATTTGATAGGCAGTTTAGCTGCACTGCAAAAACGTTATGAGTCAGTAGGTAGTCAACTGTTGATATTACACGGCAACCCAACGCAAGCTATTCCAGCACTTGCTGATACCTTAAAAGCGCATAGCGTTTTTTGGAATTGGGATGTTGAACCATATTCACATGAACGTGATACTAAAATTATCGGTGCCTTAAAGGAAAAGGGAATAGGGTTTATTGAAAAAAACTGGGATCAAATTTTGCATACCCCAGAAGAAATAAGTACTGGTTCCAAGGCGCCGTATACTGTTTATAGTCCATTTTGGAAAAATTGGAGCAGTAAACCCAAAGCTCAACCTGTGGCCACATTGAGTGATGCAGAAGGTTTGACGGAAGCAGAACTGGAAACAGCACGTATAGCAGGAGTAAAAGAGTTACCAAGTGCTAAAGACTTGGGATTTGTTTGGGATGGTGGTATGTCAATAGAACCAGGCGAAGTTGCTGCGCTCGAACGGTTAGAAGAATTTACTTACAATGCTATAAATAGTTACAAACAAGACCGTAATTTCCCTAGCATTGATGGAACTTCAAGGTTAAGCGCTGCCTTAAAATTTGGAGTTATTGGAGTGCGAACGGTATGGAAAGCGACGCTTGACGCAATGGAGAATAGTCGCAGCGAAGAAACTGAAATAAGTATTCGGACTTGGCAGCAAGAAATTGCATGGCGTGAATTTTACCAACATGCAATGTATCATTTTCCTGAACTTGCCGAAGGCGCCTTTCGTGAAACATTCAAAAATTTCCCTTGGCAAACCAACGAACAATACTACCAAGCATGGTGCGAAGGTAAAACAGGTTATCCAATAGTCGATGCAGCAATGCGTCAAATGAACAAATTAGGATGGATGCATAACCGTTGTCGAATGATAGTAGCAAGTTTCTTTACAAAAGACTTACTACTCGACCCGCGTTTGGGTGAAAAATACTTCATGCAACGACTCATAGACGGGGACTTATCGGCAAATAACGGTGGTTGGCAGTGGAGTGCTTCGAGTGGGATGGATCCTAAACCAGTGCGAATATTCAACCCCGCTTCTCAAGCACAAAAATTTGATGCAGAAGCAGAATATATACGTGAATGGGTACCCGAACTGCGTTCTATAGACACCGAGTATTTAGTAACAGGGAAAATTACACCCCTAGAACGCGATGCTTTAGGTTATCCTCAACCAATCGTAGATCATAACAAGCAACAGCGAATATTCAAAGAAATATACCAGAGGCAAAAAGGCGCCATTCCAGATTTAGGAGGAGGAGGCAACGGATTATAACGGATGTAACAGATAGGCTATTTTTTAATCCTCCAATTCCTCTTGTGGCATAGGCATCCAAAACTGTGCAAACTGGTACGAGTTTTTTCGCCTTTCCTAATACTACTGGTGCGCGTTAACCAGTAGTACTAAATTACGTCAACACAAGTGCATGATTACATCAACTCATGACAAAGTTCACTTTTTACCCGTTTGTAGTATAAACTCTTGGGCAACTCATCCGTTACATCCGTTACATCCTTGCCTAATCCTCATTACTTACATTATCACCAACCGAACTATCACGTTTTGGAATCAGCTTTTCTGCACAATCTTCAGAAACAATAACATATTCTGTTTGACGTTCAGGTTTATCCGCCCACTGGTCTAACACATCTTTAATTAACACTTCCTGCGTCCATATTTTAGTCACAACAGTCAAAGGTAATGCCAATAACAACCCTAAAAAGCCAAAAAAAGTTAAAAAGAACAACTGAGCAATCAAAGTTACCGCAGGAAGTAACGAAACTTTCTGCGACATAATCAGAGGTGTTATAAAATTCCCTTCAGTTTGCTGTATCACAAAATATACAGCAAACACAGCTACAGCTTTCCACGGTGCATCTAACAAAGCAATTGCCATAGCAGGAACAACACTAATGGTTGGACCCAAGTTAGGAATCAAATTCATAAAACCCGATAACACAGCTAAAGCTAACGCTGATGGTACTTGTAATATCAACAAACCAATCATGCTCATGCCACCAACATACAGCATAGCTATACCGGCGCCTGTCACCCACCCTTCCAATGACACCTCACACTGATTTAAAATACCATCAACTCGGCGCCGATAAAACGAAGGAAATAAACGTACAAATAATCTACGGTAAGCTTGGGGTTCGGAGAGGAACATCCCTGTTAAAACCAGCACCAGTAAAATTTTGAGCAGAACTTCCAGTGAACTAGAAAGAAACGCAAACGAACTACCCAAAACACGGTTAACAAAAGGTTGCGCTTGTTTAACTAAACTATCAACATCTGGTATATAAGGCGCCACCGATGCAGGTATACGAGTTTTAAAAACATCAAGCCAACCGCTAAAAAGCTGTATTCCTTTAGGTACACGTAAAGTCAACTCTTGAAACTGCGTAATAAAAGGAGGTACAACGACCAAGAAAAAACCAATAATAACTGCAAAGAAAATACCCACAGACAGCAGAACAGCACCACCACGCTTTACCCCTTTACGCTGAAACCACATAGCCAAGCGGTTTAAAGTGGTCGAAATTACAACTGCCGCAAATATCAGCAACAGCACATCTCGAATTTGCCACAATATATATAAAGAGATAATAATGGCGATTAAACCAATCCACTGACCTAATTTCACACCCAACTCCCAAACTAAAAGCGAACTTTTTTACTATCAACAAAGCTTAAGATTAGCCGATTTTAGCGCTTTCGCCCAGTAATTGTTACGCTTCGTTAACTATGGAGGTGCCTGTGTATGGTAAATTTGGTCATGACCGAGGCGCCAATATTCAACTTTATCATTTACGAATAAGGGAGAGTGTGGGGTCAAGCATCTGATGGCGCCGTATTTCAACAAGATATATTAAAAGTAATCGCACCCTACCCAGAAGGATTAACCTTTTCAGAAATAACACAACAATGTAACGCAACAGAAGAAGCAATAGAAACTTTAAAACGACATGATGTAATTGAATTTAAAGAAGGGCGCCTACGAATCGTTGTAGAATTATTTCGTCGTTGGGTAAACCAATTTCAGCTTCGAGTGTAAGTGCAAGCTTAAATTGACCAATCTTGAATATTTAGTCCTGGAACCTTCTCAAAGTCTTGTCTGTTTCTAGTTAACAAAACACTACCATGAGCAATGACAATGCAAGCAATTCGCAAATCTTGAGTCCCAATACGAATCCCAGCTTTTCTAAACTCTCGAAGATATTGGTCTGCTTGCAAGTTATATTCTAATATGTCAAATTCGAGTAAGACGGCAAAAGTTTGCTTTAATCTTTCATATGCCTTTATAAGTGCTTGGGCTGTAACAGCTTTACGTATTTGAGCAATTCGTCCAGCATATTGCTCTTCAACCGTTACAACAGTTGTAGACAAAATGTCTAGAGAATTTTGTCTTATATCGATAATACGCGAGCTTACTTGTGGATGAGCGCGCTCATAGAGGCTGATATGGTCTGTATCCAGTACGTAGCGTATCACTCTTGAACCTCTTCAGCATCAACTTGCTGACGGTAAGCAGCGATTTCAGCTAAGAAATCATCAAAAGTGGGGTCATCTGCGAATATTCCGATATTTTTAATTAAAGGGTCATTTTCTAGATGCTTTGGTACTTTATTTACTTCGATGGTTATTAAATCACCATTGGCTAGTTGCTTTTCAATTGCAGCACGTGCAAGTTCTATAGCTTCTTCTTTGGTACTGCCTTCAACAGAGCAGTTGGGAATGCCAACGACAGAGGCAGTAAATTTCTTATCTGGATTGTTTTGAACAAAAACCTGATATTGCATCGCAATTTAGATGAGTATATGTACTAGCTATATTTTAACTTAACTGCGTTTTGTTTGAATCATACGGGTGCCCAGCAAAACTGCCATTATGAGACTGGGGGATAATACGAGAATTAGGGCGTTTATATCTGTTGCGGGAATTAAAATATCGGGTTCTGCATATTTTATCAAAAATGACAATACCCCTGAGAGCAACATGACCTTGATAATCAATCCAATTTGGTTTTCCATAAAATCTATAAGAGTAAAAGTACGGCTATACGAATTGTGATGGACGGTTGACGCGAACGTCTAGAATGCACAACTTTCTCTAGAATAGAACTAATTCACAATCCTTTACAATACTTCTCATAATTAACTTGCATTTTAAGTTACACCTAAAAAGCGTTTGTTATGGAGGGTTTTGAGGCTGAACCATCACATACTAATAGTCTAACTAGTAGATTACACGTTTTGGCGCCACTGTGTATTATTAAACGTCTTGTCGTTATCTAGTTTATTCGCGCTTTTATTAAGTTAAAGAAAGGAGCATATTAATGCCTGTAGAAACGAATAATAACAAAAATAAAATAAAGCCACCGCGCATTAGGCAGTTTGGTGGAAGCTTATTAGTCTTATTAACGCTGCTGTTAGTACTAAATTTAGTAGTTCCTAGCTTTTCAGGGTCGAAGTTGCCAGGAGTACCTTACAGTGACTTTATTGTTCAAGTACAAGCAGGTAAGGTAAATAAGGCAATTGTAGGACAAGACCGAATTCAATATTCCATTAAAACTACAACGCCCGAAGGTCAGGAAGTTGACCAGGTTTTTCAAACTACACCTGTTGCAATAGACCTTGATTTACCTAGGATTTTACGCGATAACAAGGTAGAATTTGCGGCGCCTCCTCCAGACCAAAATGGTTGGATAGGTACTTTACTTAGTTGGGTTTTACCTCCGTTAATATTTGTGGGTATTTGGGGTTTTTTCCTTAACCGTCAAGGTGGTGGCCCTGCTGCTTTAACTGTTGGTAAAAGTAAAGCGCGTATTTACTCTGAAGGCAGCACAGGGGTAAAATTTAGTGACGTTGCAGGTATTGAAGAAGCCAAAGCTGAATTAGAAGAAGTAGTGGACTTCCTCAAAAACGCCGATAAATATACTCGTCTTGGTGCGAAAATTCCTAAAGGCGCCTTACTTGTTGGACCTCCAGGAACAGGTAAAACTCTTTTAGCAAAAGCTATTGCTGGAGAAGCTGGTGTACCTTTCTTTAGTATCTCCGGTTCTGAGTTTATCGAATTATTTGTAGGTGTTGGCGCCGCGCGTGTACGTGATTTATTCGAGCAAGCTAAACAGCAATCTCCCTGTATTGTATTTATAGATGAGTTAGACGCTTTAGGAAAATCACGGGCAGGAAGCGGTGGTTTCTATGGTGGAAATGACGAACGCGAACAAACCCTGAACCAGCTGCTTACAGAAATGGATGGGTTTGATGCTAACACAGGTGTAATTATCATCGCTGCTACCAACCGTCCTGAAGTACTTGACGCTGCATTACGTCGTCCTGGACGCTTTGACCGTCAAGTAGTTGTAGACCGTCCTGATAAAATTGGTCGAGAAGCAATTCTCAAAGTTCACGCGCGTAACGTTAAATTAGACACAGATGTTGATTTAGCGGTAATTGGTACAAGAACACCTGGTTTTGCTGGTGCTGACTTAGCGAACTTGGTCAACGAAGCTGCATTAATGGCAGCACGTAACAACCGTGATGCGGTAAAAATGGCTGACTTCAACGAAGCTATCGAACGGTTAGTAGCTGGTTTAGAAAAACGTTCACGTGTTCTTAACGAAACTGAGAAAAAGACAGTTGCTTATCACGAGGTTGGTCACGCTATTATTGGCGCCTTAATGCCTGGTGCTGGTAAAGTAGAAAAAATCTCGATAGTGCCACGTGGTGTAGGTGCTTTAGGATACACAATTCAAATGCCAGAAGAAGACCGCTTCTTAATGATAGAAGATGAAATTCGCGGTAGAATCGCAACATTGCTAGGTGGACGTTCAGCAGAAGAAACCATATTTGGCAAAGTTTCTACTGGTGCCAGTGATGACATTCAAAAAGCAACTGAACTAGCAGAGCGTTACGTTACCTTATATGGTATGAGTGACCAACTTGGTCCAGTAGCGTTTGAGAAAATGCAACAGCAATTTATCGAAGGATATCCTAACTCACGGCGCCAAATTAGCCCAGTAGTGGCCGAGCAAATCGACCGTGAAGTTAAAATGATAGTCGATAATGCTCATCATATCGCTTTAAGTATTCTAAAAGAAAACCGTGAACTACTAGAGAATACAGCCCAAGAGTTATTAGAACGCGAAGTTCTTGAAGGTAACGAACTACGTAGTAAACTCGAAACAGCAAAGGCACCTTACGATATGACAGAATGGTTACGCAGCGGTAAATTAGACGAAGATAAACCGCTGATGCAAACGTTGATGAATTAATAGTGCTGAGTAGAAAGTGCTGAGTGCTGAGTAAAGTTGAAAGTGTAGAGTTGAACTCAGCACTCAACACTCAGCACTTTTTACTTATATTGTTGGGTTAGTTCATCTAATTCTCCAACTTCATTCTCGCTTAATCGCCAACCAAGGGCACCAGCATTTTGCACGACCTGTTCAGCAGTTTTGGCACCAGCGATAGGAATAACATTACCTTGGCAAATTAACCAATTCAAAGCAACCTGTGCAGGTGTGCGACCGTATTTTTCTCCAAATTGTCGCAATAAAGATAACACTGGCTCAATTGTCTGTAAATTTTGTTCCTTAAACCTAGGGTCTACCTTTCTTGCACCCGTAGGAGTGGTGCCACCAGAAGCACTGTATTTACCAGTAAGTAAACCTTGTGCCAAAGGGCTATAAGCCAAAATAGTTACACCTAATTCACGTGCGGCATTTGTAATACCCTTACTTTCAACTTGGCGAGTAATCAATGAATAGCGCACTTGGTTTACAGCCAAAGGTACACCACGTCGAGCAAGTAACTGATGAGCTTCGCGCATTTGCTCTTCTGAGTAATTACTAACACCAACAGATGCAATTCTGCCCTGTTGTACTTCATCAGCAAGCGCATTCATTAAAGTATGCTGACTCATTAAAAAGGCAAAAGGCCAATGCACTTGGTATAAATCAACTCGTTCAAGCTGTAAACGTTTAAGACTCGCTGTTAACGCATCAGAAACAGCTTGACGATTAAGGCGCCACGGCATTGGGCCAAACTTAGTAGCAATTTGTACAGGTCTATTGGTTTCCTTAATAAATTGCCCCAAAAACTTTTCAGATAGTCCCGTTCCGTAAATTTCTGCTGTATCAAAAAACGTCACACCCGCATCTAACGAAGCTTTAAACGCATTTTGCAATTCGTCGGCGCCGTAATTAGTGCCATAATTCCAAAACAGCTTATCACCCCAAGCCCAAGTACCAATACACAGCGGTGTTACTGTTGGGCCATTTTGTCCCAGTCTAATGGTTTCCACAGTTAGCTTAAATTTATAATTTACATTTCTTTACCTTTTTAGTTTATCGCTGCTTCATAAAAAGTAACATCAACCAAATGCACAAGGACGTTACTTAATTGAGCCATTAGGAGTAGAATTAGGCTTATGGCACGGAACGTATCAAAATCAAACCCAACTTTGGTTACGTTGGTGGCATACTTCAGGCAATATGCTACTAATTGGTAGCGAAGTGCCGAAACTGAGCGCGAACGTGCTGAAATAGCAGAAAATGCACAACGAAATGCAATTCCCCGACTACTTGGGTTAGGGTTGACTATAGAACAAATAGCCGAAGCGCTTTCATTACCTGTTGAAGAAGTCAGGTCTTGAATGCAATAACTTATTGTCAGCCCTACATGAATAAATATTTGAATAATGTTACCAATATTAGGTACGATAATAAATCAGCTCTTCCTCAAGTAAGTGATATTGCATTAAATGCTGAACCCAAATCTAGATGAAGTGCAGCTAACGAAGGACGATTACGAACGTTACTCCCGCCACTTAATTTTGCCAGAAGTTGGTTTGGAAGGACAAAAGCGCCTTAAAGCTGCGAGTGTGTTATGTATTGGTACAGGGGGACTAGGTTCACCATTGTTGTTGTATTTAGCAGCAGCAGGTATTGGACGTATTGGAATAGTTGATTTTGACGTAGTTGATACATCTAACCTACAACGTCAAGTAATTCACGGGACATCTTGGGTGGGCAAACCCAAAATAGAGTCGGCAAAAAATCGGATTCATGAAATTAATCCTTATTGCCAAGTAGATTTATACGAAACTCGTATTTCTTCAGAAAATGCCCTTGATATAATTCGTCCGTATGACGTTGTAATTGATGGAACTGATAATTTCCCTACACGTTATTTGACGAATGATGCTTGTGTACTGTTAAATAAACCCAACGTTTACGGTTCCATTTTCCGATTTGAAGGACAAGCTACGGTCTTTAATTACGAAGGTGGTCCAAACTACCGTGACTTATATCCAGAACCACCACCACCAGGAATGGTACCATCTTGTGCAGAAGGTGGCGTACTTGGGATTTTGCCGGGAATTATTGGTATTATCCAAGCAACCGAAGCTGTCAAGATTATTTTAGGTAAAGGCACAACTCTGAGCGGGCGCCTGTTATTATACGATGCCTTAAACATGAAATTCCGCGAATTGAAACTGCGTCCGAACCCAGAGCGTCCAGTCATTGAAAAATTGATAGACTACGAACAGTTCTGTGGTATTCCCCAAGCAAAAGCAGAGGAGGCTAAACAGCGGATGGATATGTCTGAAATTACCGTACACGATTTAAAACAATTGCTCGATAGTGGTGCCAAAGATTTTGTGTTATTAGATGTTCGTAACCCTCACGAATACGAAATAGCTAAAATTCCCGGCTCAGTTTTAATTCCGTTACCTGATATTGAAGCAGGTTCTGGTGTTAATCAAGTCAAAGAATTATTAAATGGTCATCGTTTAGTAGTTCATTGTAAATCTGGTGCCCGTTCTGCAAAAGCACTTGGTATTCTTAAAGATGCTGGAATAGAAGGCACCAATGTTATAGGTGGCATTTTAGCTTGGAGCAAAGAAATAGATTCCTCAGTCCCAAGTTATTAATTCTACAAAATGTGCCATCTTCTTGTCATGCTGAACGTAGTGAAGCATCTAATATATCCAACAAAATTATAGATTATTCGCTGCGCTCAGAATGGCAATTTATACCTTTATTATTTTAGAAACAAGTAAATTAGACCATACTGTTTATTGTCGCCTTGTATACGAATCGGCAATAGTAATTTTAAATGTTTATCCTTTTTTATGATATAAAGTATGTATATACTTAGGAAATCATAGAAACCTGGTTTCTTTTTGATATATTGTAATAAAAACGACGTAATAAGAACGACGATTTGTCTGCGACAATGAATGCGTAGAAACCAGGTTTATTTAATATGGCTCATTTAAATGTTTCACCTGATGATATCATTTTGGTTGCTGGCGCCACTGGTGGTGTAGGACAATTAACTGTAGCTAAGTTACTAGAGAAGAATTTAAAGGTTCGCGCTTTGACACGCAGTCCTGCTAAAGTTCAGACAATGTTCGATAACCGCGTCGAAATTGCAGAGGGTGATATTCTTAATCCTGATAGTTTACATAATGCAGTCAGCAATGTGAAATATATACTTTGCTGCACCGGAACTACCGCTTTTCCTTCTGACAAATGGCAGTTTAATTCTAACTGGAATTGGTTTGAGGCTTTATTTAATTTTCAAAAACTCAAACAGAAAGCTGCTAACACTCCCGAAAAAGTCGATTTTATCGGTGTCACTAACTTAGTAGATGTAGCACCTACCGATTTGAAACGTTTCGTTTTTGTTTCCTCTTGTGGTATTCTCCGTAAAAATAGTTTCCCATTCTCAGTACTCAACGCATTTGGTGTCCTCGACGCTAAAGAAAAAGGTGAACAAAGCATTATCAATTCAGGACTGCCCTACACCATTATCCGCCCAGTTCGATTAATTGATGGTCCCTACACTTCATATGACCTTAATACCTTACTAAAAGCTAGTACCCAAGGAAAACTAGGCGTAAAAATAGATACAGGTGATAAAGTTGTTGGCGAAACAAGTCGTATTGATGTTGCAGCAGCTTGTGTAGAATGTTTAGCTTACAGTGAAACCCAAAATAAGATATTTGAACTAGTAAACCAAGGCAGGCGCCCTGATATTATTGATTGGGCGAGTTTGTTTGCGACATTAGGGAATTAGATAATGAGATTATAAGATAATTATAAGTTGGGTTACGTAAAGCCTCCAACGCCACTTGCTTTATGCCAGGAAACCCGTCCACCGCAGTGGCTTCCCAACCTACAAGATTAAATGCGTGTTAGATCGATACATTTAGCAATAATATCCAAACGGAAGTTATCGACTAAATTAGTTAATGTCTCAGCTAAAAGATTTTGCGTTTCAGGAATATCTTTAATCAATTCAGTTATAGATTGGTCATTTAAAGATATTGCCGCATAATGTAGCTTATCTATCCATTCTGATGACATAGTAATTAACTGTTCTGGTGTAAGTTCTAGTGATGCTTCTTGAGGTTTATTTTCTTGCTTATGTTTAATACAAGATGTAGAAGTAGATATATATTTAACGTCTAAATATCTAGCCATTTGTTCGTAAAGTAGTGTTTCGCTAACTGGTTTACCAATAAAAGCATTACATCCAATTTTAATAAAATGGTCTTGTTGTTCTTCAAAAGTACTTGCTGTTAAAGCTATAATTATAGTCTGAAATGATTTGTCTTGTATGACACGAGATAAGTTATGTTTTTCTTCTAATTTCTTTTCTATTCTCTCTATTTCTCTTATTCTGCGAGTCGCTTCATATCCATCTACTATTGGCATTCTCATATCCATAAATACTAAATGTGGGCGCCAATTTTCCCAAATTTTTACTGCTTCTTCGCCATTAATAGCAATTCTTACCTCAAAACCAATTGGTTCCAGCAGTTTTACAAGCAATAAGCGACTTTCTTCCACATCTTCTGCTATTAATATTCTATAACACGGTTGGTTTTTCTCTAACCCCGTAACTTGCTGAGTCGGTGCCGCATTTTCTAATGACGTATATGTGGCATAATCGAATTTAATATCGAATTGGAATGTTGACCCTTCATTCAATATACTACTTACCATTATATCCCCACCCATTAACTTTACATACTCTCGACTAATCGCTAACCCTAAACCTGTTCCTTCCATCGACTGACGACCAAGTTGTGTTTGCACAAATGGATTAAATAATTTCTCTAAGTCTTCAGACGCTATTCCATACCCTGTATCTATCACTTCAAAAACTAAATGCTGCTTATTATCTATATCTATATCATAATCAAAATTTGACGACTCAGGCGCCTGCTTTGAAGGTTTACGCTCATATTTCCTTCTCAACATCTTATAATATCTATATCTCTGACCAAATAGATTTTGATATAAACTTTTAGGTAAAATAGTCTGCTTTGTAAAAAAATAATTCTTTATACTTTCTTGTAACAGAGTAAATGAATTTTCTTGTGATTTTTTCTTTTTGCTAATAGTATATAAGTTTGGCTGTGAAGTTATTTGTGATTTAATCAAATTTGATACTTCTGCTGTTTGTAACTTAACTCGTAAAGTTACACCTCCATAACTTGTAAATTTGATTGCGTTTCCTAATAAATTAATCAAGATTTGACGTAGTTTACTTTCGTCAGTAATTATGTACTGTGGAATATCACCAATTAATTCAAAGTTAAAATTTAAATTTTTACTGTTAGCACGCAGTTGCAACATTTTCTGTATGGCATCTAGTAATGCATACAAGTCAAACGCACGCTCTACTAACATTGTTCTACCTGCTTCTATTTTAGACATTGATAGCACATCATTTATTAATTCCAATAAATGTTTACCACTGCGGTTAATTATTTCGATATGCTGCCTTTGATCTAATGTTAATTTTTCTTCACGTGCTAAAATTTGACTAAAACCTAGAATCGCATTTAATGGAGTACGTAATTCATGACTGATATTGGCTAAAAATGTACTTTTGGCTTTGTTCGCTGACTCTGCTTCTTGTTTTGCAATTTCTAGTGCTATATTCTTTTCTACAAGCTCTTGAGTTCGTTCTTTCACTTTCAATTCTAAGTCACTAGCATAATTTGCTAAAGCTTTGTGTGATAACTGTAATGAACGCACCAGTAAATATAGCTTACTTCCAAGAGTTGCGCTAGTCAGTCCTAATAATGGTGCTACTACATTTACCCACCAACCACTAAGAAATAGTGAGTACGCACTCAATAAAAGACTGAGGATGGCGCCGGGTAATAGTATACTAATCGTAAATATTAGCGAACTGCACTGTGTAACGACTTCACTCACTCTATGCTTCTTGAAGTAAAATCTATTTAATCTAATTTTAACTCCCCAGCCAATCGTAGCACCTACACTTGACCAAAAGAATATCCATAACCATCCTAAGTGTTCAGATATTCCTCGTAACAATTGTCTTGAATCCAATGCTGCACTCAATACTTGACTTGTTAAGTCTGCGTGTAATTCGACACCTGACCAAGCTGTATTTACATCACGAGTAAAAGGAGTATAAAACCTTTCACTCAAACTTTCAGCAACCGAACCAACTAAAACAACTTTACCTGTCATTAAGTTTGAAGGTACACGATTTTCGAGTACATCTAATAAAGGTATTTTGGTGACTGAGGAATGTGAGTTGCGAAAATTTGCTAAAATTTGATATCCTCCCACATCCACACGCACAAAACCCCCTTCGCTATCCTCCATTGGTACAAATTTGGCTTTGCCCAGTTTCAGAGCTTGTTTCTTCCCGTCATAAATTTGTTTAATATTCTGTTTTTCTAAGTAAGTTAACGCTAACTTTGCTCCTAGTGTCAAATAAGTTTTAGTTTTACTCTTATCTCTTACCGCGAGTAAATAGCGTCTGACTTTACCATCGCTTTCTAATACTAAATCACAAGCTGCAATTTGGTCACGTGTGGCAAGTACAGGTGGTGGTTCAACGACTGGCCCGTTATTGTTACTTAATATTTTTTGAATTCCAATCAAATTTGGTGTTGATTCATATACCTCTAGTAGTTCTTGATGACCTGGTTCTACTGGTAAGTTGCGATATAAGTCTAACCCAATCACCGCTGGTTGCTGCTGTTTAATTTTGTTAAGTAATTGGGCAAGTGTTCTGTCGTCAATAGGCCAGCTTTTGAACCGCGAAATATCATTCTCATCAATAGTGACTATGACGATGCGGGAGTCTGCTGGTTCTCCTGGACGTGCTGCAAACCACTGGTCTAAAATCGCGCATTCCATAAACTGCAAGGTGCCTGTTAGTTGTAAACTAATGATTGTCAGCGTCACAAACACCGAAGTCATTTCAATGCCAAGATACCGTAGAATCTGTATTTTCAACTTTTTCCACATAAACAAAGCAAGAGTGTTGGGGAAGTGAAAACTTAATTTGCCGTTGCCACTATATTTAAACTCAAACCAACTGAAGTTAGTAACTCCGTCCAAGTTCGTGTGAGTTGCGAGTTGTGTGGTTCTTTTTGCTGAAGTTCCATCACTGTTGCAACTGCATCATACCAGTATCCATTTCTGGCGTACAAAGATATACGTTCGAGTGAATTCGCTTTGATTAATTTATTTTGCAAATCTTGACTCAACTGTGTATACTCTATCCATCCTCCCACTACCATGTCTAACGTTCGGTCTTCTGGGTTACAAGCTAACGCAAATGACCAGTGATAAGGCTTATTTTTGACTAAAGACAGCGCCGATGGTAATTTAATCGCAATAAAGCCTTTACTGTTTTCTACTGATATATCTGTCTGATATACTCCATTCATTTTGTCATCAAATAAGCTAAACTCTGCTACTTTCGCATCAGTTTTCGGTAAATATACATACAAGACTGGGCGCCTATCATGAGATAATCCTACATGTTTACCCGGAGTCAAAGCCGTTAAAGTTTTAGTTTTAGCTTGAATTGAAGAACTACAAGAAAGCATATCACTACGTGAACCTCCACCTGCTGTTCCACTACGAGGTGCATCTTTTCGTGGTGGTGGTTCAAAACTTACTCTACCTACGTCAATAGGAGTTACTGCACTAGCTAACGATATCGATAATGGTAGGGTAACTGTTGCCATTAACCACCCTATTACTAATTTACACGTCCATGTTTTTGTCAGAAAATCCATATACCTTTAGTATCTTTTTTTATATCTATCCAATTATGTATTCTCTATAGCCAATTGCCAACTAGTATAAAACTTGCCCAGTAATAAGGATGTTTGTATTCTTCATTCCTCATTAACTCAAGTTGCGCTTTCTGCAAAGCTTCCGCTCTTGTGGCGCCTGAATATAACTGTTTGTAAAAAACATTCATAAACACTGGTGTATAATCATCGTTGATTTGCCATAGCGATGCTAAAACACTACGCGCTCCTGAATGCGCTGCAACTCCCGCTATTCCTAATGCCGCAGAATTATCTCCTGCAGCTGTTTGACAAGCGCTTAGTATTAATAACTCTATTGGACTGGCACCTTGTAAATTTCGGTCGGCAATTAATGAGTTTAACATGTTAATATCAAGCTGCTTATTCCATGTTTGAATATAAGTACCCGTAACACTAGAACTAAATTGACCATGTGTAGCTAAGTGTATTACTGAATACTGATTATATAAATTATTCCGTAAATTCTCTATTGTAAAATTTTGATTGAGTAACACTGTGGTCGGTACCAAAGCGCGAATACTTTTAATTTCTTGCTCAACTCCTGGTAACGGTGATAAATTTTGGTTTGGTAAAGTCACTCCCCCTGCCAAAACCTTGATTTTATCTTTGTGTAAAACTCCTGCTTTAAACAACTCTAAACCAGGCGCCAAGGATAGCGCATATTTTTCAATCAAATATTGTTTACCATCGTGTAATGCTGCCATCGGTATATTCCGCAATGAACCATCTAGCACAAATACCAACGTTTTTATCTCGTTTTTTGTCAAAATCTCAGCAGCAGGTTTAATTAACCAGTCATATAACTGTTGAGCAATTAATAACCGTTCGCGTTCAAACGAAGTTTTTCTTTGCGAGTGACGCATTGCTTTAATTGCAGTTTCGACTTGTGCGTTAGTCTTTAAAGTTGCATAATGACGTAACGGTTGGTTAGGAAGCGATAGAATAACTTCGAGACGGTCTTTTAAGATAATAGGGTATATTACAGCGGCATTTGTATCGATTTGTTCAATCGAAATTGGTTGACCGTTTAAACAAGCTTGGCGAAAATAATTAGCAAGTTCTGCTATTTGTAACGCTTCGATGATTTCACGTGCAAAGACTAATTTGGATTGTTGCTGTTTTAAGTCAATATCTGGAACATCCTGCAACAGTAAATCTACTAATTCTCGGTACACAGGTTCAACACTTTGACGAAATGATAACTGAACATCTTGATTAATGCCTACCAAGTCTTGACGAAGTGTCTGTAAAATATGATATGCTTCTGTATAATTAGTTATGGCTTTTTCAATATTACTTTGTGCTTTAAAAATTCGTCCTAGTTGCCATTCCCACTGATACGCAATATCATCAGCTTTTAACGAACGTGCTTTCTCTAATGCAAGAGTAGTCAGTTTTATTGCGTTTTGCCACTGTTGAGTTTGTTCATATAGACCTGCCAAACGTCCCAAAGCTATTGATTCAGCACGAGGATGTGCTAAAGTTTGAGCATCTTTATACGCGTTTGCTAATAACTGTGCTGAAATACTTAAATAATCTTCCTTGATATTCCCTTGTTGATTCGTATGTACTGACGATTCTTGTAAGCTTTTCATTTTAATTAAGTGTGAAGCTAACTCAATTTGGGCGTACACTTTAGTTTGGCTGAGTGGGTAGTTAGGTAAGAACTCAGTATAAATTTGTTTATATAACTTTTGAGCATCGCTATAACGGTCAAGATGTACGAGGGTTTTCAGTTCATAAACACTCGCTTGTAGTCTGACCTTGCTCTTTGCAACGGCGCCTTTTTGGTAAAATTGTAAAGCGTCAGTTAATCGACCTTGCTCTTCGGCGAGTCTTCCCAAATTGAGTAGTATCATAAACGCTTGTGGATGTAACTGCATCGCACTTGCAATTTTGTAGCTTTGCATATTGACTTCATTTGCACCAGCATTATCACCTATAACTCGTAACAAATTACCCAAATTCATTAGTGCAGTTACTTTCAACTCCGAGTCAGGTTGTGCTGATAGTGAAGTTTGTACTTGCTCAAGAATATTTTTCGCACGCAAAAAATATCCTAACATTTGTAAAGCACGTGCAGAATTCAACTGCGTCCCAATAACACCCATAACATCATGACTTTTTCGGTAATATTTTTCTGCTTGTTGAAAAGATAAGAGAGCAGATTCACTATTACCCAGGTTAAATAATAGCTCACCTTGGTTATTCAAAACACAGGCGCTTATTTTTAGATTCACAACCTTACCGTTATTGTAAATTAACCGCTTTGCTTGGGATATAGAAGACTCAGCCAAAAGTAACTGCCCATTTTGCTGATAAGCTAAAGCTAAGTAAGAAAGCATCAAAGCTTGAGATTGTTTATCATGATTATGCTCATAACGACGAACAGCATGACTCCAAACGCGAATTGCGTCATTATATAGTCCTTTCTCATAAAACACCTGTCCATTCATCAACGAATTTGATACAGATGCTGTTACGGCGCCACTAAAAAAGATAAATAATATAACTATAGTAATTACAACAAATAAACGTAACCATCTACGTAACTTCATAAGCATGAACCCATAGTTAGGGTGCATCATCTCTTAATTATCGCTAGCATTACAACAGCAACCTTACGTACTTACGCGATACCATCACTCGATTATGTACGTAATAACACTTATAAATTACACCCTTCCATCATAGGTTGCTGGAAAGCTTTATGACTTGCAACAAGTTTAATCACACCATTCTCAACTTCCCACGCAGTTGCTTCTATAAGTTGAGGTTGTGTAGATACCTCATTCCCTTGATTATCTCTTACCTCGTCAATATGGCGCCAGTCTATCCAACCAGAGTTGACGCTCAAAGCTTCTGTAGTATTTAATGGTAAACCACCACGTCCAACAATAACAAAGCGATTTGTGGTAGCTTGGTTTGAACAAGTTTGATTAATTTGCTTTGACACATCTATTATAGATGTAGGTAATTGAGCCACACCTCGATTTGGGTCGATATTTAAAGTTCTAATATTGATGTTACGATGACTCGAAGCAGGAGATGTCACCAAGATATCACTGCGTCCTGTTGGGAAACGACGTTTTTCTAGACCAAAGATAGCATTACTGGATATTCTAATTTTTCCGCCATCTTGCATCACGTTCGTGGTAATATCATTATCGCCATTTGGGTTGACCAAAATAAACCCCGCTTCAATATTAATATTGGCACCATTGCCTTTTCCTATGGATACAGTAGAAATAGTCGCATTTTGGCGCAACGTTAGCAAACTCGAAGCGTACACATTCACGTTTCCACCTTCTGTGATTGTTTTCGCGCTGACTGTTCCTCCCTCAATTGTCAGGTTATTCGTGACTAATTGCAAGTTACCACTGGCGCCATCTTGACTACCCACACTAACTTTAGCTTTATCTGTTATTATCAACCCATCGCTTGCTTCTACAGTAATATCACCACTACTTGTCACATTTCCTGTAATTGTGATGTTATTTGCTGTCAAATTCAAATTTTGAGCAGATAAATTGGCATCAACTTGAATATTACCAGTCGAACCCCACTGTACACCAATAGGCGCCGATATATGTAGTAAGTTCAGATTATCAACGTCTTTTACACCATGTGGAAATTTCCAAGACTCAGCAGTACTCAAATATAACGACCCTTTAATATCGAGTGCGGCATTTTTACCCAAATAAATTCCATTTGGGTTAAATAGATATAAATTAACATTACCTGCTGTGCGTATCAAACCATCGATATTAGAGATATCACGTCCTGTCACCCGCATAATAATATTATCTACCCTAGGAGCATTGTCAAAATAAACGCTTTCCCCATTTTTTACCGAAAACTGTAAAAAACTGTGAAATAAATTGGCGCCTGTTTGAGTTCCACCTGTAATGGTAATATCTTGATGTTGCGATGTAACGGTTGAATTATTGGGAAGCGTTGCATCAGGAACAACTTGCGCTTGTACTGCTGCAATACACAGACTCATATGAATCACGTTTAACATGACTTGACATATATTATTTGCAACAGTAGTTATACTCACAGCACACTCATCAAAATACTGCAAGTCAAAAATAACACATCTTGGTTTTACCCCCCACCCCAATAATTAAAATAGGGAAACTGATTTTGGGGAAAATATTTTAAGATAGAGATGGTATAACCAAATATATCGTTCTATTTTTTATCTAGTTATATATACTTAATATGAAAGTTAAGCACTTAAAAATAAAGAATTTCCGTGGATTGAGTGATTTAGAGTTAGAATTTCAGGTTCAAGAACCAATGGTGTTGGTTGGTGTTAACGGTGTAGGTAAATCTAGTATTCTAGATTGCTTGACAATTTTATTATCGCAGTTTACTGGGCGCCTGCAAGATTCTTTGTCAATGCGGTTTTTTGACGATAAGGATATTATGAACGGGCGCCAGTCGTTGGAATGTGAGATTACAATAGTCGAAGGTGAGCGTGAAATTAGTTGGGCACTACAAAAAGAGCGTCTATCGTCAGTTCGCGATGTTAGAAGTACAGGGATGAAACGCTTAGAAGCAATCAAGTCTATATTATATGATGTAAATGAAGAACAACTGCAAGCGTTGAGTCAAAAGCGTAACGAGTTAAGCAAAGCATTGCAAGCTGTAACTGTTGCATTAGATTTTATCGCAGAAGAGGGTGATAATCAAAGACTGCCTTCTTTACAAGCATATGTAGATGAGTTAACGACTAGACTAAGTACAAGTAATATAAACTTGCCTGTTATAGTATCTTACCCTGTTAACCGCGCGGTTTTAGAAATGCCTCTGGATATGACGCAGGAGAATATATTTAGTCAAGTTAATGCATACGACCAAGCACTCACAGGTGGGAGAATAGACTTTAAAGGTTTTTTTGAATGGTTTAGAAACCGTGAAGATTTAGAAAACGAACAACGACGTAATAACCCAGACTATCGAGATATACAGTTAGAGACAGCACGAAATGCAATTTCTTCATTACAACCCGATTTTACCGACTTGCATGTAATTCGTGCGTCACTGCAAATGATGGTTAAAAAGCAGGGTCAAGAACTTGTAGTTAACCAACTTTCAGACGGAGAAAAATGTTTGCTTGCTTTGGTCGGTGACTTAGCAAGACGACTAGCAACAGCAAACCCATATTTAGAAAACCCACTCCTGGGTGATGGGGTAGTGCTTATCGATGAGATAGAACTACATTTACATCCCAAATGGCAACGAGAAATTATTCCTGCATTAAAAAGGACATTTCCCAACTGTCAATTTATCGTTTCTACCCACTCACCGCAAATAGTCAGTCATATCAAACCCGATAACATATATATTATTACCGCAACACCCGATGGTGTGACATTACAGCAACCAGAAAACTCGTTCGGTCGAGACAGCAATCAAATTTTAGAAGATTTAATGGGTGTATCAGAACGTCCGCAACAAATCAAAAACAGTTTAAGCGACTTATTTAAATTAATAGACCAGGGTAACTTGGAGACAGCGAAACAACTACGTCAAAATCTTGCAACACAAATAGGAGAAGACGACCCCGAATTTGTGCGTGCAGATGTATTAATTCGACGCAAGGAAATATTAAATCGATGAAATATATTCAAAAAAATCAAGAACCGCGAAGTTTGACCGATTGGAATATAAAGCTAGGTGGTAGGATAAAAGATTGGAAGTCTTTTAATAAATCTGTCAAAAACGACGTTTATGAATCTTTGTTAAAAGAACAGGGATTTATTTGTGCTTACTGTAGTCGTCCTATTATTCGCACGAATTGCCATATTGAACACTACCGTCCAAAAAGCGTTTACAAAGAATTAACTTTTACCTATACCAACTTAATTGCATCGTGTCAAGGAGAAGATGAGAGAAAACCTCGTACACCTGTACACTGTGGACATAAAAAAGGCGCCTGGTATGATGAGGAGTTAATGGTATCACCCTTAGACCCAGAATGTGAGACATATTTTAGATATACAGGGTCAGGTGAAATTGCACCAGCACAAGGAGTCAAGGAAGAAGCAGCGAAAACAACTATTAATAAACTTGCCCTAGATATAGATAAACTAAGAAGATTAAGGAGAACAGCGATAGATACAGCAATACAAATAAGTGACGGATTAAACGAGACAGAAATACAACAATTAATTCAAGGATATCAGAAACCAGATAGTAGTGGGCGCCTGACCCCATTTTGCCACGTAATAGTATATACACTACAACAATTTGTGCTATAAATTTGTGCTATAAAAGTGCTGAGTGCTGAGTGTTGAGTAAAAGGAGATATAACAATGATACTTGAAGCGGTGATGCTGAACGTAAAACCAGGAATGGAAAACAAATTTGAATCAGCATTCAAACAAGCATCAAAAATTATATCTCTAATAGATGGATATTTATCGCACGAACTACACCGTTGTATAGAAGTAAAAGGAAAATACTTACTACTAGTGCAATGGGAGAATTTAGAAGCACATACAACAGGGTTTCGAGAATCTCCTAAATATGAACAATGGAAAAAAATATTACATCACTTTTACGACCCATTCCCTGTAGTGGAACATTTTCAAATCGTAGAAAGTAAAAGTAAAAATCCAGAATACTATTAATTATCTAAAATTGTCATGAGTCGCGAACGTTAACGCAGTTTTCCCGCTTTCGCTCGCATATTAATTGTCATTATAAGGAGGCGCCAATCAACTATCCTCATCCTAATAGCCGTAAATTTTACATCTATCTAAAGAAATAAAAATATAAAATAGATAAATAAAAATAAGGTAAATTATAATACTAGTTATTGATAATTTTTTGGAACATGACTATTGAAAGTAAGATTATCAGCGTACTGAGCTTGTATATTATTAACTAAATAATGTATTGTATTCATGTACATTCATCAAATTTTATACCGCAAGATTCAATGTAGCTATTGTCAAAATAATTACATTTAATAGCTGTATGTTTACTTAAAAATAAGATTAGATTTGCCATCTACCGGAGTACACGTAACTATGATTTCAAATTTGATAAAGCCATTAATTTGGTTTGTTGCAGGAATTGTATTAGTTGTTGTAACTATTTTTCAACCACAACAATTAGCTGCGGCGCCTGCACCAGTGTATATAGCTCAAGGTAATGAAGTACAATCGGTAGTAAACAAAGGATTAAGTGCGAATCCTGCACAGCTAGCTCCACTACCATATGCTTACAATGCATTAGAAAAAGCTATAGATGCAGAAACGATGAAAATCCATCACGATAAGCATCATAAAGCATATGTTGATAATTTGAATAATGCCTTGAAAAAGTACCCGCAATTACAAGGTAGAACTATAGAAGCAATGTTACGCGACTTAAATAATATACCAGAAGATATTCGTACCACTGTACGTAACAATGGTGGTGGACATCTTAACCACACCATGTTCTGGGAAATTATGAGTCCTACAGGTGGAGGTCTACCCACAGGAAATATTGCTACTGAAATTAACAAAACTTTTGGAAGCTTTGAAAATTTCCAAAAACAGTTTAATACAGCAGGTGGACAACGTTTTGGTAGTGGATGGGTATGGTTAGTGCGTAACCCCAAAGGTCAACTTCAAATTACCAGCACACCAAATCAAGATAGTCCCATTATGGATGGTTTATATCCTATTATGGGCAATGACGTATGGGAACATGCTTACTACTTAAGATACCAAAATCGTCGTGCAGAGTATTTGAGTAACTGGTGGAATGTAGTTAATTGGAATGAAATAAACAAACGCGCGCAAGCTTCACGTTCGCAACCGTCAACTTAGAAACACAACAATAAATAAACGTAGAGACGCGATGAACCAGAGCGTCTCTACAAGTAATTATTTCTCTAATACTTGTCGAATGCGTCGTTCGAGTAAGTCTAAGTCTAAACTGCCTTCGTCACGACTAATTCGTCTAACTGTTGAGTTTACATTGTTTAAATCAACGAGTAAATCTTGGAGAATTTCTTGCTGTTGTCTTGCTTGGGTGACTTCACGTGGTTCTTGCACTAGGTCACGCACGATTGTATCTTCGGCTCTTGATGCAATTATAGGGTCATCGTCACCTTCTAAGTAAACAAATGTCCGGCGCCCTGGTCCTCGGTCTTCTTCGATAGGTACAACTGCTGTAACTTGGTCGGAACGCACATATTTACCAAATCCGAGATGAACTAATACTGAAGACTGTATTTTCATATGTATACAAAGTTCTTTATGTCTTATAATTCTATTTTAATGCCTTAATTAAAAGTTGTGAGGTATTGAGAGCGCGGGTTTTACGCTTTTTTATGTAGTGCTTTCCTATCGCAATTTTTGAGTGTTTTTGGTAAAAATAGATGTATTATAAATTACTTTATATAAATATTCATGTGGGTTGGGTGTTGGGTTCCAATCGGACACCCAACCTACAATCTCTATCATCCGTTGCCAGGGTTGTTTAATGAGAGTAGGTATTCGATGAGGTTGTTTTGGTCTTGGATGGTGAAACCTGCTTGTTGGTCTACCCAGTAGTTGTGTCCGCTACCGTCTGCATTGGATAATACTAGGTCGGGGTTTGCACGGTTTGCTGCTATTACTGATGAGCGCAGGTTACGGTCGATTAATGCGCGTAAGCTTTTGCCTGCATCCGGTACTATATTATTTAATGAAGTTCCTGCTAGTCCTAGTTGGTTTGGGTTGACTATTTGATAATCGTTTTCGTTAATTTGTAGTGCGTCTTTACCTACGGCAACTCCTCCATCGTGTAAATATGGCGCCGTTACATGCAAACCTATTAAACTAGGCACTTTATAACCTCCTGAGTTACCAATTGCAAATGCTAGTTTGTAATCCTCTTCAGATACGGTATCTGTTGGGACGTTGATTATAGATAAATTAGCTGGTAGTGGGGTTCTTGTGTCTGGTGTGTAAGCTTGAGGTTTAGTGAAGACCTTGGGAAATTTGGCTAAAGCTAGCGCACGTGAAGGTTGTGATTGAATTTCGTCTTCGGCAATAACGTGATTATTGGTAAAGTAACGTCCGCTATGGCAAGTTATACAACCTGCGTCATTAAAAATTTTAGCTCCTTGTTGTATTGATTCTAGATTATTCGATTCATACGCTGGTGGCGCCAATGAGTTTTGGAATGCTGACATCCCGTTGAGTTGTGAAGCTACTGGCATTCCAGGACTATTTGCCATTAACCCATCGAGTACAAATCTGGAACCAAGAGGAAAACCTGGCATTTTGATAACTTCGTTTATTGCGGGTGTTCCGGGTGTTGGGTCTATTTTATTTAGAAATTGCGAAGGTTTGGCGCCGGACGGTAATCTAAATTTGGAGTTCGCCGAGTTTTGTAGCAGAATTCCTAAATAGGTTTCTTTGTCGATGCCTAGTAAATCTTGACTCGAATCGCCACCTGTTGTTAAATCAGAATTTGTGGCATGAACGTTACTATTGAGTGTTGTTAATCCTTTAAACCAACCAATTGCTGCGAAACCACTCCATCCATATGGATGGGCGCCTAATGTGTACGATGATGGATTTTGGGCAGGATTATTTCTATTATCCCCCGATGAATCAAAATTACCAGGCGCCCAACTGAGTAAATGTTCATCAACTGCACGCTCTAATGCTTCTACATTAGGTAAATGCTGTGTTTTTCCATTCGCATCTATATAAGTATTATCACCACTAACAATTTGTGTTGGATTTACACCAGTCTGTCGAAACCAAGCAGCCGAATTACTTGCTAGCGCTAGTATTGTACCAGTATCTAAATCATTATTTGGGGCGCCTTCGATAATTTTGCCTTCGTCATTAACTTTTGCATGACACGCAGCACAAGTAATACCAACACGTACTTTTCCATTATTGATATTAGCAACAACACCCACAGGAAACAGAGAACCAGTAGCAACATCGAGTCCAGTATTGATAATATCACCCTTCTTAAACTCGCGATTACCAACCTGCATATCTCTGTCCATTTCAACTCGCAGGTTAGTAGTATGTCCACCTCGCAAAGCTAAAATAGCTTTAGTTAAATTACCAATATTGAGAGGACCATTCAATATACCAGTAACATCGGTGACAAAAACTTCATTACCAAAAGTTTCTTTATAGAAACTATCACGTCCGAGTTTAATTAAATCTTTGTTAATTTCAACAGCACCATTACCAGGAGATAAAAATGCTTTACCTGCATCAGTTTGTAATAAAGTAGCAGCTTCATCTTTACTAACTGTTTGTCCTAACACATCGTATGAACCTATTTCTTGTGCTGTTGGTTGAATAGATGGTGTTAAAGTTTTCTGCAAACTTGGTGTATTGGGCAGTGTAATATCAATTTGGAAACCCCAAAATACAATAAAAGAGATTAAAAACACCAAAATTGCAGTTCGACGCAATGCAGCACTATTTAACCAGCTAGTACTAGATATTTCAGATTCGTTACTTTGTTGAGATTTAGGAGAAGACAACATAATTAATTCTACATTGTGTCATAGTAGCTCAACTACATTAAGAAATATTGTCTATTTACTTCACTACAATAAGATAGAATCTAAACTTATACCGCACAATTAAATATACATAACCTTAGATAGATGTAAACAAATTAAGGGTAATTATACGCAGGAATTATTAATTGTATTGGTTCTCCAGCAGGCGCCAAATTACCTTCACCTGGAGCAGATACATCAAAGGCGCCTAAGCCAAACTTTCTTACTTTTCCGCCAGTTTTCATAAAATCAGCAAGATTTGCTTGTGGACGACTTGCTCTTAATTCGTTATTTATATAAACCCTAATAGTTGGAAATATTGCGCTATCTATATTAATAACGCTTGAACCATCAAATTTAAAATCTCCATTAATTTTAATATAAATAAATGGAGCATCATAATTAGTAATATTAGCCTGCCCAACTCGTAAAGTTATTGAAAGTCTTGCTGCACGTTGCTCTTGCACAACTAACGTATCGTTTTGACTATTTGTTGTTACAGTAAAACCATTAAACGCCAAAGCAGTATAAGGTTCGGACTCCTCGTACCCAAAAATGGGTATATTAGTATAACCATAACTAAATTCAGTCGCAGGTGTTTCGTAACTAACTATTAAGCCATTAGTAAAAGTAACTTCAACAGAAGGTATATGAATAAACCCTCTATAATCCTTGCTGTTCTTAAAAGCATTCCAAGAACTATCAGTAAAAGAATCTGCGGGTTTATAATTAGCAGATGCATTTAAAGTGGCGCAAGCAATCACAGCATTGAATGGCTCTAAAATAGTTTGTGATAACTCTTGAGTACAACTCAGAACCGAAAAAGCCTCTATATATTGCACTATTTTAATATCAGGTGTTCTAAATACTCCTGATAAAGTTGAGGCTTTGACTATTTCTACCGAGTTAAAAGAAGTTGTCACTTGAAAACAGCGATTGGTAGTATTAACTTTATTTTAAGTGTATTCACTTTTACTGCATAAATATGTAATATAAATATTAAATCTTGATTAAATTATTTTTCTCCGTTCACTGACAAAGTAGCAATTGTGAATAATCTCAGTAGATATGCGGAATATATAAATCATATGTGGTATATGTAGCCATCAAAGCTGTTTAAAATTGCACGCAGGAATTAATCAAATGAAAAAAATGAGTAAGTTTGTGTTACTATTTAGCTTCGTTAGTTTAACTTTAGGTTTTGCTCAAAACTTTGAAATTCAAAGTGCAAATGCTCAAACAACGAAAGTTTGTAGAGTACCTGCTTTAAGCTCTGGATATCGCAAATTAGGCGAAGTTCCTATTATAGAAAGAAAAACAAACGGCGCCAAATATAGTAGTACAGCGTATAGTGCAGGAAATAAACGCTTTACTTATCTTGTTATAGAGTCAGAAAAACAGAATATTGTCGGACGTGTAGATTTGAACTATTCTACAGACAGAAGAGGTCGCAACGTTGCTAACATTAAAGTCTGTGGAAATGTTCAACAAACCTCAGATTTTCCAGGTCTTAAGTTTAATTTTTTAGATGGAAAATCGGTAAACGTTTCTGTACTGGGTACTCAAAGTGAAACTCATGTTATTCCAAGACCAGCACATACAACAAGTATATTAACAGTGATTGATGCTACATAGTTAACGTATGTAGAAACGTTACATGTAACGTCTTTACAAATATTCCGTTATTATGCATGACTTTAGTCACGTATTCGCACCAAAATAACATGATTATAGTCATGCTTGGTAAATATGACTTTCGATTCATGTATGGTATAAATTTAGTTTCTAAAATAAGCCTACATAACAAGTTTTAATCTAAACCTTTGTAATGAATGTAGGTTTGTAAAGCAATGAAAAGTGCAAAAATTTTATTTGCTGCTGCTGCCCTAACTTTAGGTATGTTACCTCAACTTCCGGCAATGGCAGCAAATGGTGAGATTACTTGTGATTCTCTAGTCAGAGATAACGGTTATTCTGTAGTTCGCAGACGAGGTGGTGAACCTGTTTATAACAGAAATGGACGGGTTGTTAATTATACTTATGTCTACAATGTTCGGAATAATAATAGAAGAAACAGAGTAGGCAGAGGGGATAGACGTGATGTTGTGACTTGTGTGTGGAATGCAAGACGTGACTCAGCTAGACTAATTGTGCGGTAATTAAGAATGTGCGCTTTTGTTCCAATTTAGGTGATAGAAGCGCACATTTTTATTTGAAGGTAATTAATGACAAGTCAAGTTTTCTTTCAAAAATTCACATGTATCAAAATAAAATGCTAAAATTTCTGAGTACAAAGTATATCTAAAACATTGAGAATGATTACAATTTTAGTACTAACGTAAATAAATCCGGTTTATAAAATTTATTTAATGTATAATTAGTGAGATGGAATTTAGTAGAAATTTTAAAGCATTAGTTCGTCAAAAGCTGAAAGATACAAATTCTATTCGGCGTGGTTATGCTGCAAATTATTCTAATATAAAAAATACAAATAATTTTTCTGATTATTTGTATCAATGGAGCGAAATTAGTACTGATATTAAGAAACGTTCTGGGTTGCCAGAAATAAATGAAAATCGGATTTGGAATATGCAATTAGCCGCAAAACATATTCACGGCTTAATGCTGGCGCCGGGACAAGTTTTTGATTTCTGGCACTGTATCCCCCGTCCAATTCTTGCTAATGGTTATAAAGAAGGACCGACTTTAGTTGGAAATCAATTAAAGTATGATGTTGGTGGTGGATTATGTCAAATTTCTACTAATGTTTTTCAAGCTATGCTATGGGCTAATTTGGAAATTTTAGAACGTTCTAACCATTCAATTGATGCTCATGGAGAAGGACGTTTTTTTACTTTAGGACAAGATGCGACGGTAGCTTATGGGTATAAAAACTTAATTGCCCGTAACTATAGTCAAACTTCACTACAGCTACGTTTAGAGGTATTACCTGAAGAATTAAGGGTTGTTGCTAGTGTTTGGGGAACTACTCCAAAAGCTTTAAATGTAAATATTTCTTCTACTGTTTTAGAAAAGTTGGCGCCTTCTTGCGATAATGGAAAGCCTGGTTGGCGAGTAGAAACTGTCCGGGTTGCTACAAATACTTCTCTTACCAGCGAATGGCAAGTTAATTACCGTGCAATTGATATTTACCATCCTCATGTCTGAATATATTACGGTTTCATCTGCATCTCTCCATAATTTCCTCGAACGGGTACTGTCACCCTATGAGTTATTGCCAGAAGTTTTGAGTGCTTTGACAACTCATTTGGTCGAGGCAAATCTTTGTGGTATGGACTCGCATGGTTTGCAGCAGATTTTTGGTTATGTTAAAAGTCTTGAAAATGGACGAATTAATCCTAAACCACAAATACAAATAAATTCCAAGCGTCCGGCAATGGTTCGGATTGATGGAGATGGCGCCCCTGGTCACTATGCTGGTAAGGTAGCAATGGAAACTGCTATTACCCAAGCAACTAATTTAGGTATGGCAGTAGTTGGAGTAAATAACAGCAATCATTTTGGCATGGCAGGTTACTATACCCGGATGGCAGCAACTGCTGGAATGATAGGTTTTGCAACTAGTGATACTAATGCTGTAGACTTGGCACCTTATGGAGGACGAGTAGCTAAAATTGGTAATAATCCTATTTCTGTGGGAATTCCGACGCTTACGTCTCATCCAATAGTGTTGGATATGGCAACAGGAACGGTCAGCGGTGGTAAAATAAAACACTTTAAATACCAGGGATTACCGATACCAGAAGGTTGGGGAATTACAGCGACAGGACAACCAACTCAAAACCCTAAAGATGTAGCGGTAAATTTACCTGCTTCTTACAAAGGTGCGGGTTTAGCATTTATTACAGATTTATTGTGTGGACCCTTACTTGGTACTGCTGCTTCAATGTTCAAACAAAAATCAATTCACGACGCTGCAAATGGAACTGGGCATTTGTTCTGGGTGTTGGATATTGAAGCTTGGACAGAACGAGAAGAATTTATGCAACAAGTAGAAAAGGCAATTGCATCTTTAAAGGAAACTCCGCTTTTGGATGAGAAACAACCTATTTATTATCCAGGAGAATTAGAAGCAATTACAAGGGAAAATCGTTTGGTAGCAGGAATTCCCGTTCCTCGAAGTTTAGTTGATGAATTAAAGGATGTATTTGGCGAAGAATTAAATTAGTGGTTTATATCATTTATTTTGGGGTGTTGTAGCATATCTAGATGTGTAGTCATATATATTTTCACCACAGAGACACTGAGTACACTGAGAGAGGATGGAACAATCCTCTTACTAACTTTTTCTTTGTAACCTTCTCACCAATAAATCTACTTCTGGCAATTTTAACAAACTCGTCAACATCGCAAAAATTCCCAATCCGATACAACCAGCGATGCTAACTTCTAAAAGTTGCCATCCCAACCCCTGACTACTCAAAAACCCTTCCCAAACTTTTACAAATCCCCAAGCTGTAAACCCTGCAAGTCCGGAAGCTCCTGCCAATGCTAAAATTGACAAACCCCATTCTCTCAAAGCCAAACCATTTAAACGACGGTGTAAACACCATAGCATCATTAGCATGGCAGTGAAATTTACCCCCATTGATGCTAAAACTAGCCCAGGCGCCCCAAATCTATTTACCAAAAAGTAATCTAAAATCATATTCAATAAGATATTCACCAGCGAAATTTTTAACGGTGTTTTCCCATCTTCCAAGGCGTAAAACACACGTACCAATACACCAACCCCTACACTAGTAAATGCTCCTAAACCATATGCTACTAATATTGATGCCACTAGTTGAGATGCTTCTTCATTAAATGCTTGACGTTCGTAAACTATTCTAGTGATTGGCAAAGCTAAAGCTGATAGTAAGGTGCCCAATGGTAACATTGTCAATGCTGTAAGAATTAGGCTTTGACGGATTTTTTGTTTTAAGTCCACCCATTTCTCTTTGGCGCCTAACTGAGAAAATAGGCTCATGTAAGGAATTAATATGGCGCTGGTAATAATACCTTTAGGAGTTTGAGCAATTAATCCTCCGTAGTTTAAGCCAGCAGCAGCATGGGGAATATAAGAAGCAAAGAATAAATCTATATATATATTAATTTGAGTCATGCCTGTAGAAATAGTTGCAGGAAGCATTAGCGCAAGTGCTTCTTTGACACCCGGTAAATTCCAGTTGAAGCTTATACGCAGTGTTCCCATTCCTTGGCGCCATTGAACAATTAACTGCATCAACCATTGCCATACTGCACCAGCTAAGGTTCCGAGCGCTAATATCCAAGCTCCAAGGCGCCAATATTCGGGAGAGTTAATTTTGTTTCCCAGTTGCAGGGCAAACCACCCTAACCCTAATATTACAGCTAAACTAGAAAACATTGGACTCACAGAAGGAAGCCAATAATGTTGCGCTACATTTAGAGTTCCAAAACCAATCCCAATTAACCCTGATAATAAGGCAATAGGCGCCATAATTTGTAATTGGAGAATGGTAATTTCTCTCATTTGAGGCTGTAAACCAGGTGCTATGATATCAATCACTAACCCAGCACCCAACATCAAACCAACTGTAACGACTATTAATATAGTACCAACAATGGTGGTAATAGTTTCCACTAAAGGAGCAATATCAGCACGCTCACGTTTTGCCAAAACACTGACTAAAGCACTATGTAATGGACCGTTAATTCCACCAAGAATAACTAATAAAAATCCAGGGATTATGTAAGCATAGTTATAAGCATCCGCAACAACCCCTACACCAAATACAGCCGCAATAATCGTTGCTCTTAACAAACCAAAAAATTTGCTAATTGTAGTGGCAATTGCTACAATACCAGCAATGCTAAAAAGTGACCGCTTCATTTTTGCCACCTTTCCCAAGAAACATTAAAAATCATCTCAATCAATTCTTGATATGATAACCCAGCAGCATAAGCAACCTGAGCTAAAGAACGTTGAGGGTGTAAAGTCGCGTCAGCATTAATATCTAATAAATAAGGTTGTCCCGAGGTTGATATGCGAAAATCAAAAGTAGCATAATCTAATGGTTTTAAAAGCTGTATTAATTGCAAAACAATTTGTTTTAGTTTTGTTAAACCAGAAGATAAATCAACACCAACTTTTTGATATTTACCCTGACGTTTAGCTGTCAAATCTAAAATTTCTGAATGTAATGATTCACCTGAAGCATTTACTGTTTCTACTCCTCCCAAAAGTACAGGCAACCCATTACCAACAACACCTACGGTAATTTCTCGACCAACTATAAATTCTTCACACAATATCGGTGCCGAAAATAATTCTCTCATTTCACCAACAATTTGTTGAAGCTTCGTTAACCCCTCTTGAGTATCAAAGCATTGTAAACCTAAAGAATAACCTTCACAACTAGGCTTTAAAATCGAAAATGACCAATTTGGTAAAAATTTAATATCTTCTGGTGAGTCATAGCGATGCCAACTAGGTGTAAGAATTCCGCTCCACTGTAACAAAGGTTTAAGAAAATCTTTATTTAGAGTTAAACTTTTTACTGTTGCATCACCACCAGTATAAGGAATACCTAATTTTTCTAATATAGCAGGCGCCAACGCAGTGCGATTGCGAGAAACAACTCCTACAGAAAGATTCCAGACAAAATCAGGTAACTCTTTTTCATTACTATTGAGTTTAAGTAAAGCATCTAAAGTACCAATTTTATTAACTTGATGACCTAAAGCAGTTAAACTTTCTGCTACTGCTTCCACTTCTTCTAATTCTCGCCAATGATAATGAGTTGCTTCAGTCGCATTCGGCAGCGACATAATGTCAGCTTGGCTTTCAAATAATAATCCAATTTTAATGGGTTGTTGACGATTTTGATTCACAAAAATTAACTTAAATTTAATTATTAAGCCAGCAAGTATCTTTATCGATATTAACGAGCATTAACTCAGGTTTGTCCACACCTATTCTAACTTGCTGCCATTTTGTTATCAACTGCGTAGACGCTCCAGGTATGATACCCACCAATTCTAATTTGCCGTCAGTATGAGTTAAAATATAGCGAAAGCGTTTTACAGAACCATTACAATTTTTTCTCACAGCTTCTACTAACTCAATTCCTTCAACTATCGGAAATTGAAAATGAGTAGCGTGCTTGACAGGACGGGGATGAAATAAATATTGGGGTATTACACCATAGCGATGCAAGCGTTTAAAAAGTTCGGTTAAAGTATCTATGGAATTATTAACACCTTTCATCAAAGCAATTTGAGAAGTTAGCAAACAACCAGCTTTTTGTAATGCTTCTAAAGCTTCTATTGACGCTAGTGTAAGTTCTCGTGGATGGTCGTAATGACACTGAATTACAATTTGAAATCTTGATTGATATGCTTGTAACACCTCTAATAATTCTGGGTCGCTAGTAAACCGACTGGGCAAAAATGCAGGTAATTTACTACTAATACGAACTTGCCAAATATGAGGTATTGCAGCTAAAGATTTTAATATATTTTTCAAACGATTGGTATGACAAATCATTGGGTCTCCACCAGAAAGCAACACATTATCAATTTCTGGGTGAACCGAAATATAAGCTATTGCTTCTTGTAAATCTTCTATAGTTTCTTTTACCAAAATATCACGACTCATTAGGCGCCGACGAAAGCAATAACGGCAGTGTCCAGCACAAGCCTGAGTTACAATTAATACTGCTGTTTGGTGATATTTATGCTGCAAACCTTGAACTACCGTAGAAAATTCTTCTCCACTAGTATCAAAACTACCAGCCTCATTAAGCTCCCATTCTGAAGGAAGTAACAATCGACGCAAAGGGTCATCAGGATTTTCCCAGTCAACCAAATTAGCATAACCAATAGGAACCATCATTGGGAACTGCTGCTTTGCTTGAGATATCCTTGCACGCTCTACAGCAGACAAAGGTAATACACTCTCTGCCTGCTGAGACATTTTGATGCTTTCTATTAACTCTTCTTTCCACTTCATGTTTATTTAAAAACTTGCTTTATCGCAAACAAATGCTTTTAGCTTACCAGATAATCGCCTGCGAAAATTAACGGCAATAATTATCTACAGACTCGGAGTTGTGGAATAACGATAAACCAGTCTTCTACGGCGCCTGATGCATCATCCATTTTTATATGACGGTATATGTTTTTGACTTTTACCTCACCTGAACGGAATTCAAATTCTCCTGGAATACACCCAACAGATGCTAAATGACTATTTCCTTGCTGAGATAAGGCGCCGACTTTTTGCCCATCTACTGTAAAAATATCCCAACCGTTAAAATATGAGTTTACTTTTACTGACAGTTCGGCGCCTTCTGTTAAGTTTATAATGACTTCCTGATTTTTCTTGATGCTGTAATGCCCTGGAAAAATATCATGAGGAGTTAAGTCTAAACAGAACATTTGTTCTGGTAAAAAGTCTATTTTGACATTCAAATGCTCAAGTTCGGCGCCTGTCTCATTAATAAACTGTGATTGTTCAGTGGTACACATCACAAGTTCAGATTTAGCGCGGGTCATTGCAGTGTAAAACAATCTTCGTTCTGCTTCAATTTTATTTACATCAGTACTAAAGCCGTCTTCTAATAATATAACTTTTTCATACTCAAACCCCTTGGCGCCGTGACAAGTTGTAACTAAAACTGCATTCTCGTCTCTCACAGCTTCAAAGTTTGCGTTATATTCAAACAGTGCATCTAAAACCTCAACAATATTAATAGGTCGTGCGAAATCAGTAATACCATATCCGCGCTCGATATCGATATCACGGGCAATTCTAAGCAAAATTTGTACTGTGGGTTCATTTAATTGGCGCCCCCACATATGAAAACAATTTTCAAACCATTCTAAAATTGATTTGTCTGGTAGAAAAAGTTGATTACGGCTTAGTTGTAATTCTTCGATTAGCTTGCAAGTTATGTAATTTTTCACAAGTTCTATATTATCTTGCCTCAAATTACAAGTTGGAATATCTGCTTTTTCTAAAAGTAATCTAATTATGTCTAAATTATCCCAATTTCGAGCAAAAACAGCTATGTCTTTTAAACTGGCGCCTTGTTCAATACGAGAACAAATACGTTGCTGTATCCATATTGCTAGGTTTGTTGTACTATCAAATATATAAGCCTCTATTGGAAAACCTTTATAAGACTGGCGCATTGTATCTAACCGTACCTCTTCATTAATAGTAAAGTTTCCTCGTTTTTGATTATGACTAATTAACTTATTAGCAGCAGTGATAATCGATTCACTCGAACGATAATTCTCATGAAGTACTAATTTTTTAGCTTGATACTCTTGTTCAAATTTAGTATAAATACTACCGTGGTCATCATCACCAATCACAAAAATATTTGTTTGTAATAATTTGCTAGTATCATTTGAACCCAAAATGAATTTAATCAAACAATACTGGTTATCATCAATATCTTGATATTCATCAATAAATAAATATTCCAGATTACCAAGCAATTCAACTCTGTGTTGTAAAGAGTTAGATTTCCCTTTCTTTTCAAAAAGTAAACAAGCTTCATTTATTAACTTATTACTATCAAGTTGAGTTTTATAATTTTCGTTTAATGTTTGACCTAAAAGAGTTAAAGATAACTTTGGGAAGGTGAAAATACGAACTTGTGTGGCAAATTCCCCAATTAGTTTTTGCAATTTAACTCGCATTTCTGTTATAGAGTTGCGGTTAGGAGCTAACACTAATATGCTTTGCGGGTCAACAAGCTTTATTTTCACTAAATACGCAATGCGGTGAACAAGAGTTGTTGTTTTACCTGAACCAGGATTACCAATAACAGTTAATGCTTGGTCATCGGCTAAAACAATCTCCTTTTGAGAATCGTTAAGTAGCTCTATTATATTTTGATAATCTTCTATATCGTTATCGGGCTGAAAAATATAGTCTGGTAAACTATAGCAGAAAGTCTCCAAGTCAGAAATACAAGAAGATTCTTGTTTTAAATTAAATTGAATTGGAATGTCATTAAAACTTTCTCCAAATAGATTATCTAGCACTTTTTCAAAAGGGGGCAAATTTGCAAGCCAATTAGAATAAGCTATTTTGGATTGAGTTATATTATTTTCATAATTCCATATTAATAATGCGGCTACACATAACCGCGTATCAAAATCATAAGACTGTGAATTTAAGAGTAATTTTTGTAAATATGAACAATTTATGCCTGCTAGCATCTCTTTTGGCAGTTTTTCAATCGTTACTGGTGCCATATTCCAACCTAACGTATCACAAAACAGTTGCCGATATGCAATACTGCTAGAGTCTACCCCACTACCGAGTAACCAAGCTATCAATTCTTGACAAAATTCGGGTTGCGTAGAAAGCGTCTGGATCTGTTCGTATAGCATTAGTTTACTCGCACGTGCATCTTCCAATGGACTACTACAATAATATTTACCTGATTTACTGAAATTACTTAATTTAAATGTAGGTTCGAGAGGAAATGCTAGAACAGATAGTTCTAAAGTATCAATAATTTGACAATTAGATAATTGAGGTGCAACGTTAACTAAACGTGGATGATGCTCCCGGCGAAAATTATGCCCGCAAACTCTCAAACTACAATTTTCTGGACAAGTAAGTTTTTCAAAAGCTTGGATTAAATTTTCAATAGCGAACTCGTCTGTTATATCATCAGACACGAATTCTAGACAATATGCATTTTCTTGGGCGCCGTCCTCTAAGTCAACATAGGTATACGCCAAATCAATAAGTGGTAATGTTTTCATCTTCTATCTTACCTTTCGTACAACGAGAACCTAAAAATTTAAAATTATGAGTGTCTTCTTTAGAATGATTTATTACCCTTTAATCTCTAACCTTCAGGAACACGCAATATAATCGGTAATAATTTTAACAACACACGTACATGCAATAACCAGATACAAAGTTAAACTACAGCATTTCGGCTTTAGTTGCAATTGTTTAAAAGTTACATTTGTAAGAATATATGAACTTCCTTGCGATTTTATCAGTAATATTATTGAGAACTACGGGCGCTCAGGTGTTAATGTGAAGAAACGTATTGAACAACAAAGCCATGTTCAATCAACTCAACATCCAGCTACAACGGGTTGGCATTAACAAACCAAGAAACACAACTATATAATATGCTATCCAAAGAAGGTCAGGTTCCTAAATCTGTCACAGATAAACAATACTTTTTTGGCAATGGTATTGTTAACGCTGAAGCCGCAATTAATGCAGCTAAATAATCTATCTAGAATAGGCAAGGATGCCTGTTCCACAAGATATTCCACAATATAAAATTAATTTTGGGTGTTTGTTTGTTGGCAGAAGCTATTGGTATATTCTTTGAGTAATTGTGTATATTCTGTTGAAGGATTATTTATGTCATATATTGATTGTAATACATCTGACCATAAGTTAGTGGGTTCACTATTTTGATGTTTAATTTGATAGTTAGAAAAATATGCGGCATGAAGTAGGGCTATTTCTTCAGACGGCGCCTGATTTATTTTTAAGTTTTGTGCTAATGCTTGTAAATCAGATTGTATTTTTTCGCGCTCAGGTTGTGGCATAATTTGAATGGTTTGCCAATCTGTAATTTTATCTAAATTATTTTCTGCGTTTACAAGACGCCATTGATAAAATTTGCCAGCTTTAAGAGGTGTATTTTTACTGTATAATAATTTTTGAGTAGAAAGAGTAACAGGTTGTTCCCATACTGTATCTTGGTTGCCTTCGTACTCGCGCAAAACTATTTTAACTTGTTTATCTGCTCCTGAATATTTCCATAAAAATAGTGGACGGTTGTGCCAAACTATGTATGTACCGTATGGTGGTGAAATAGAACAAATTGAGCCGCGCGATGTTTTAGGTTTGCGGGGTGGACGACGAGGCCATATCGAGATTAATTTTGATACTCTTGTTTGGGCAAAAGTTTGAAGTGATTTTATCTTAGTAAAACTTTCGCCTGTGATAGTATAACTTATTATAAACGGCAATATAATTAGTAATACGCGGTAATTTATATTAAACATGAGATTTTTTGGTTGCTGAAAAGACATAGGCTAAAAATATAGATGATGGTAATAACCAAGAAAATAAAATAGCAACTGATATATATATTTGCAACACCATTATACCATATAAAATAACTAAGATAATAGAAGAAGCTATTACTTTTTGTCTGTGGAATTTTGATAGCTGATATTCAATGGTTAATGCTGCAATTTTACTGAAAATAATTGCAGTCCCAAGCATGAGAATATCAGGAATAGCGAAAACCAAACGTTGTTTCATAAAATGATGAGTCGCGTATGCTAAAGATTGACCTCCTGTTAATGATGATTCTTTGACCCAATAGCTCATTGCACTAGGTATTATCACCTGGTCAGGCATCCCAGGCGCCATTCCTAAGCGTTTATCATCGCCTGCTGCAATTAAAACAACTTGTTTAGATATAGAGGTAGATTTGTTTGCATCTAAATTGTTAAGAAATTCATGGGCAGGAATTTTTGTGTAAACGCGGTCAGGAGGAATTGAATAGTCAACTAAAGGGAATATTCCTAAAATAGGACGTAGTTGACTTAATAAACTTAAATTACCTGTGTTTGGACTTTGTTCAATTCTATTCAGTAACTGAGTACGTAAATTTTGATTATTATTACGAGGTTGAGGTAATTGATTAATTTCCTGTTTTGCCGTGTATACCAGCGCCATTAAATAAGATATCGGGCAAATTTCACGACAATTACTAGAATCTGTTGGTATTTCAATAAAATTAGTGGATGCATCGGTATAAGCTTTTAACGCCGAATTAGCATTATAAATACCAGTTCTACTAATATCCAACTCGCTATCTTGATTTTGATTCAATATTGTGCCAAATATAAACCAAATATTTTGGTTTACAGCATTATTTACTGCTCTTTTTAAGTCTTTATCACCCGATGGTATATTATCTTGTGGTGCATCAATGAGAAAATCTAAACTTATTACAGGTGCTTTCAACTCGTTAGCACGTTCTATCAACTTTGCTAAGTAACTGCGGTTCATGGGGTATAGTTGAGAATTGTGAAGTTGAGCATTAAGAATAGATTGAGTATCAATTTCAACTAATGCAACAGGCGCCGCTTCATTTGGTATTTGTGATGTAATATCACGATAAGCTGCTTGAAATAATAAGCGTGTATCAAGAAGTAATTCATGAACAGGGTTCAAAACGCAAAGAGTCAAACTTACAACAACAGTTACCGCTTCAACACGAGTTGGAAGAATATCCTTTAACTGTTGTTGCCATTTCTTTTTAGATGGAATACGAAATAATTTGGCGCCGGGATGGCAAAATAGTGAAGGTATTAAAAATGAAGAGGGATATGTTCCTTCATGAAACAAAACTTGACGCGCTTGCACCATAGACTCGTATATATTTAGATGCTTCGCAAGTCCCCGTAAAAAGCTTACCAAAAATTCTTGCGCGACATTATTATGAATAGGTTCGCGCATTACAATAACTTGGCTAAACCCTAAATTAATCAAAGCATCAGCAATATTCAAACCACTACACGAATTAAAAATGGCAACTTTTAACCCACGCTCACGAGCTATAGTTAACTTCGATGCTATTTGATTAATAGGTATTGAGACTTGTGGAGCAACACCAATTTCACCCCCCGTAACTTCACACTCATTACTATGTCCTGCAAAAAATAATATATCCCAACCGCGTTCATCAACAATTGCACTATTAATATCTTTAATTATCTGAGTAGAACTTATTCCAGGTTGCCAACCAACGAACTCCACATCAGCAACTTTGAATAATGACTTTAAAGCATGACGTTCCTTTCTAAAATCAAGTCCAGTTTCATCACCCAAAATTGCTAAAATACGAGGGCGCCTCGACGCTTGCTCATCAATAACACTATTACCTATATTTAAAGGCGCCCGAATAATATAAACTTTTTTCTTGTTAGCTATTTCAGTTCCCAACTCCCAAGCTTCCCAAGGAAAACGATCTAATTCAGTTGAACCACAAGTCAGAAATATTTGTACAGTCTTAGCATCATGACTTGCCTTAGTAATAGCAGAACGTATTTCGTATAACTCAGCACCACGTAACCAGCGATTAAAAGCCTTGAGTAAATTCGCTTCAAAATTAGTTAGTTCCTTGTACCAGTTAGTATTCGGCGTTAAAATTCCTCCATCTAACTTGCGTCCTCGCATTTGTGCCGACTGGTAAAAATTAATATAAGCGTGGCGCCAGTTTTGGTACGACTTACCCAATGAAGCAGGAAAATTAAGCTGTGCAGTTAACCTTTGCCCTTTTCCCCAAGACAACTCAAACAAACATAGCTGTTCAACATGAAGAACCTTGAGATGAAATACACATAACTCAGGCGCCATAGATAACTCCCTAACCCTTCACCCCAATACTTTGCTCAAACAATGTAGAGTTTATAGCATCCGTATTAAAAAAGTAAATTACATTTCAGTATTTGTAACATTGTGGGCGCCTGTTACAAAAACGGGTAGGAGAGGTGCCAGAAAATGTAAAAGTAAGCATTAAAGCTCTTTCTTGCTCTCAATTAGACTCTTTAGGTGACGCAATACTTGATTTTACATCAATTGATGACTTACATAACTGGCTGCAAGCAAATCCACCACTATCCGACCTAGATGACAGATACGACTACTGATTAATTTTATATGTTGGGTTCCGTTCCTCCACTTAACCTACAGTCATCCGTTACATCCGTTTATCATCCGTTGCCAGTTTGGTATATATACGTAATTATTTTTACAGATGACGATATTATCTACTGAGGATAAAATTTGTTATAGATGGCGCCATGCCTCTGTTATAAAAAGCTCTTTTAGTTTATCAGGTATATATGGGATTAATAATTTTTTTGGTTGTTGTAATTGCTACAACTGCTGTTATATTCATTAATTGTTATAACGATTTGGTAAAGTTTCGGAATCGCTATAAAAATGCTTATTCTCAAATTGATGTTCAGTTGCAGCGTCGTTATGATTTAATTCCAAATTTGGTGGAGACGGCGAAGGGATATATGAAGCACGAGCGCGAAACCCTTGAGGCTGTGATTAATGCTCGAAATTCGGCTATAAATGCTAGTGGTAATGCAGCACGTAACCCTGGAGAAACAAGAGCGATGCAACAGTTGGGTAGCGCTGAAGCTGCACTAAGTAGCGCCTTGGGTAGATTGATGGTAATTACTGAGTCTTATCCTGAACTCAAAGCTGACCAAACGATGGCGCATGTTATGGAGGAGCTTTCTTCGACAGAGAACCGCGTTGCTTTTGCACGTCAAGCTTTTAATGATGCGGTGACTTTGTATAACACTAAGCGCGAGGTGTTTCCTAGTAATTTAATTGCTGATTCGTTTAACTTTGCTTCTGCAAATTTGCTAGAAGAAGTTGCACCAGAAGTTAGAAATGTTCCGCGCGTATCTTTTTAAGTTGCTATGAATTTTTTTGAGAATCAGGATAAGGCACGCCAAAATACTCAGCATTTATTTGTGTTCTTTGGTGTGTCTATTTTTATTATGATTGTGGCAGTTTATATTGCCATGCTGTTTTTCTTTCGTCTGGCGCCGCGTGTTTGGTGGCATCCTCAGTTATTTCTCGCAGTAGCAGGTGTAACAACGCTTGCTATTGGACTTGGGAGTGCTTATAAAATTATTTGTTTGCGTGAAGGTGGTTGGGTTATTGCCGAAGAGTTGGGGGGACGCGAAATTATAGATGACATGGCGAATGAACGCGAGCGTCAGCTATTGAATATTGTCGAGGAAATGGCGATTGCATCGGGTATTCCCGTTCCACCTGTTTATATTTTGGATAAAGAATATAGTATTAATGCGTTTGCTGCTGGGTTTACAATTAATGATGCAGTAATTGGTGTGACTCGTGGTTGTTTGGATAGCTTTGACCGTGATGAGTTACAAGGTGTAATAGGGCATGAGTTCAGCCATATCTTAAATGGTGATATGGGCATAAATCTACGGTTGATGGGCTTGTTACACGGGATTTTATTTATTTACATCGCTGGTGAGTTGTTACTACGTACTCGTGGTGGTTCGCGCGATAAAGGTATGCCTCTATGGGCGTTAGGATTGATTCTAATGGCTATTGGTGGTATTGGTTTATTGTGTGGGCGCCTCATTAAAGCTGCTGTTTCTCGGCAAAGAGAGTTTCTTGCTGATGCTTCTTCTGTACAGTTTACTCGTAATCCAGATGCAATCGCAGGCGCCTTGGAAAAGCTGCGAAGAATGGATACACGATTAATTTCTCCTCATGCTGAAGCTGCTAGTCATATGTTCTTCGGCAAAGTCACAAATATTTACTTCTGGGAAGAAATGCTCGCTACTCATCCACCAATTCAAGAACGAATTCGTCGTGTCCGTGGAGTGAAAGTTAAACAGGCGCCTGATTCAAGAACGCCCAGAAATAATTCTACTACACAAGACTATTTAGCTATGGGGTTTGCGAGCAGTACATCAACTATTCCATCTCAAGTTGTTGCCAAAGTCGGAACAGTGGCGCCAGAAAATTTAACTCATGCTCAAGGTTTACTCGCGCAGTTACCAGAATCTTTACGCGCAGAAGTTCGAGATACTACTAGTGCAATGGCAATTTTATTTGCGCTTGCTTTAAGTACTACAGATGCTCAACAAAAAAGTCAAATAGAGTGGCTGCGACAAGTACAACCAGAAGATATAGTAGAAAAAACCCTAACAATAAATATTAAAATCAGACTATTAAATAAAAACATTCGTTTACCCTTAGTAGATTTAACTATACCAGCATTACGACAACTGCCCACTGTTGAATGCCAAAGGGTATGTAAAACGGTTCAAGGTTTAGCCAAAGCAAGCGGTAAACTAGAATTATGGGATTTTATATTACAGTTAGTACTGTGGCATCGCTTACAATCACCCCTAAATTTCGATATGATGACAACACAAATTAATTCAATCGAAGAAGTTTGGAATGATTGTTTACAAGTACTGTCAGTAATAGCACGAATTGGTGACTCTAATATAGACGCGGCAACATATGCATTTCGTTCAGGAATTTATAGATTACCCAATAACAGCGAACTAGAAAAACCAGATACACTTGTTAAATGTAATTTTGCGGAAGTTAAAAACAGTCTCGAACGCTTGCGTCTTGCCAACGGTAAAATTAAGCAAGCTATTGTTGATGCTTGCGCGCATACAGTATTAACAGATAATAAGGTCACAAATCAAGAAGCTGACCTCCTACGTGCGGTTGCAATGACTCTAGACTGTCCTATCCCCCCATTCTTAAACAAACATAACGCATCTACCAAAAAATAATTGTCTCATGTAATTATCTTGTGAGACGGGCAAAAATGCCCGTCCCATTAAAACTATATCTATTGGACTAGGAAAAAAGTCATGTTTCAACAATTATAAGTATTATATTAAAAGTTTTAGCTAATTAAGTATACAGCTAGTAATAAAAGTTTTAAGTCAAATATCTGCCATTTTAAAGATTTATTAAGCAAATTTTTGAGTTTATATAGTAATTACTACACAGTCCTTGACCAAGAAAGCGAGGGCTTATATTTTTGTCACACAACTATTTTGGAGAATATATTTATGTTACAACGGCTTTCTGTATTATTAGTTCTTGCTTCTATGTCAGTGTTTGGAAGTTCCTTGACAGCTAAAGCAGAAACCCCAAGCGGTACTATATCAACTAGTGCAGCAGATTTAGTTGTTCAACCTTCAAATGCATTTAACACGGCACCTGTACAAGCACAAGTCGCTCAAACTCCAGTAGCACAAACAATAGACCCAGGTCGTCCAACGCGCGGTGTTTCTAGCTATATCGGGGTTGCAGGTAATATTGGTTTAGGTGGAGATTCTGCGCTAGGTGATACTAACTTTACTGTAATTAGTAAGATTGGATTAACAAATTCACTTTCTGCACGTCCTTCTGTAGTTATTGGTGACGACCCTGTAGTTTTAGTACCTTTGACATATGACCTGACGGCACGCACAGCAGACGCTTTTGAAGATACGCTTGCAATTGCACCGTTTGTTGGAGCAGGTGTGGCAATAGAAACTAGCGAAGACGCTGATGTTGGTTTGTTATTAACAGGTGGTGTTGACGTACCCTTAAGTACTAACTTCACTGCAAATGCAACTGTGAATGCTGCATTTTTAAGTGAGACCGATGTCGGTTTAGTTCTAGGTGTCGGTTACAACTTCAACGGCTTGTAAATCATTATCTATGCTACTAGTGGCAAGAGTAAGGTGGGTACTGCCCACCATACAGCTTTCCACAACTTTTGAAAAGATAACGCTCTTCTCTTCTCTTTTATTATGAAACGGGCAAGGATGCTCATTCTACAAGATGATTAGATGCTTAATCTATTTTTTGGAAGTTTTCTAAAGTACACGTTTAGGCGCCATTGCATACATATATTTAATTATAAACACGGTTATATTTGTCGTATTCAATTTTTCCATAATCTAGTTTAATAATGCGGTCTGCAACAGCAAAAAAGTGGTCGTCGTGACTAATTACGATAACTGTTTTTCCTCGTTGCTTGAGATTCATGATAATTTGTTTATAGAAGATTTCTCTAAATATAGGGTCTTGGTCTGATGCCCATTCGTCGAATAAATAGATAGGACGGTTTTCTAAATATGCTGCAAGTAATGCTAAACGTTTACGCTGTCCTTGTGAAAGCGATGTAGTTGATAGTTTATTATCTTTTATTTCAACTTTACTGTCTAGCTGTAATTCTCTTAGATATTCACTTGCTTGTGTTTTCGCTAATTTACTATCTAAGCCTGTGATGCGTTCAAATAAGTAGTAGTCAGAAAATACTACTGAAAAGTGCTGCCGATACCATTCGCGTTTATCGTCCGTAATTAATTTGTTATTTAGACGTATTTTACCAGATTCGGGAGTGTATAATCCTGTAATGAGTTTGGCTAACGATGATTTACCGCTACCGTTACCACCAACTATAAATACGACTTCGCCTTGATTAAATGTTAAGTTTATTGGGCCAAGTGTAAATTTACTGTCTTCTTTCTCGCTTCTATATGTATGGGTAACTTCTTCTAGTTCTAATTTATTCCAATTGTGGGTAATAGGGTGCAGTATAAATTGGTTGTTTTCGGTCTGCGCTGCTAGTGATAACCCCATTGTTTGAATTTTATCTAATGCTACACTTGCTCTTGCTAACTGTTGAAGTTTATCTAATATGCTTTGCATTGGTAGCATCATATACGTCAAAGTTAACACATACGCGGAAAGTACAGATGGAGCAATACTAATAAACTGTGGTACGGTAAATAAGAGTAGCCCGATTAAAATAAAAAATAGTAAGTTTCCCCATCCTGTTGAAACTGAGTAAGTGAATAGTGCTGCTGAATTTTGATTTCGTGATTTAGCTGCACTCACTTGCAAGTCTTCAGTAAAAAAATCTTGGCGCCGTGTTGCGTTTAACTTCAGTTCTTTAACACCGTCGGTTATGGCACGAAAATGCTGGAATAAATTATCTTGTTCGCTGCGCGCTAGCTTCAAAAAATAATCCGCACGACTTATCAATATCTGAACGCTTCCAACTCCCATCATTAAAAAGCCGATGGTGAAAGCAAAGACTGTGCCCGATAACCATAACATGTAAGCCAAACACCCAACAATGACGGCTATATCCACACAAATAAATGGTATGGCGTAAACTGTGCTTGATAAAGTTGATACATCCTCTGTCAACGTCGCCAGCAACTTTGAGGCGCCGAGTTCTTCAAGATGACGCAATGGTGAATACAAAATTCCATCACTCAACCCTAACCGCAGCTTATACACCGCATTTTGCGAAAGCTTAATTAATAGAACTTGCGAGACTACACTGCTAATGAGAACAACTAACGCCAAAATTGGGAACTGTGTCGCCAAATCTTGAGTATAATTACCACTTACTGCACTGTTGATTAGCGCAATTAATCGAGCAGAAGTTCCACCACTAATTAAACCCGTCAGAATCGCAATTGCAACCTGTATTCGTGACGCGCGCAATAATAACCAAATCAAATTCATTTACAAATACCTAGTAGCCTAAAGCATGGTTTTCAGATGACCAAAGGGTAGTATGAGTTATTAGTTAGTACTATTTCTATCGCAAACTTTTTTACCTTAACAAATAAAATTACTAGATTAACTATTCACGAAAAATTTCTTATTATGAACATAATTTTAGTAATCTGAGTTACATTGCTATTTACTATACATTTCTTTATTCAGCCTCAAGCCCTTGCTATCCGGTCAATTTTTCACAAATTAGCGTGCCTGTCACAATTATTTTATTAATGCTCAGTAGTATCAAAATTATCACTCATTCCCCAAATACCCTGAATTCTCTTTCATTCAATTACAGTACAAAAAATGACTGAGTAAGTACGTCTTATACGTCTAATATTGCCAGCATATTTTACGGATTTACTGGCAATATTTAATACCTCAATGATGGTGATAAATCATACACCAAAAATCACAGCTTAAATTTTAGGAACAGGTACAGCTTCGTTAAATACTACACCGAAGCATATTGATACTATTTGTTCGACTTTCTCATCAAAACTAATGTCTCCAAATGCGGAGCCATCTAATAACGTTTGAGCGAATATCACAAAAATCATACTCAATAACGCATCCGTTGCAATTGGTCGAACTGGATATTGCGCGCGTAGTTGCTGCACTATATCTAATAACATCAGCTCAGTGTTAGATAATTTTTTACCCTCTGCCTTACTCACCAGTTTCTTTTGCTCTTGCATCATATGAAATATACACTCCGTTGGATGTAATGATGCCCATTTGATTAAACCACGAATCACCACTGTAAAACGCATTAATGGTTCTGATATATCATTACCATCAATAATTACAGCCTCTATTTGACCCAATATTCCACTTGTCAACGCTTGCGCTAGTTCGTCTTTACTCTTAAAATGAGTATACAAACTCGCTTTCGATTTAAAACCTGCCCCCATTCTAATCTCATCTATTGAGGCGCCTTCGTAACCCTTCACTGTAAATAACTTCAGCGCAACCGCTAAAATCTTACTTCGACTGTCTTGCCCCTCTACCTTTGGCGATGCTAGTAATGCACTCTCACTCATGGTTTTATGATTTTATTAATATATACATCGTATCCGAACGTTCGGATGTTGTATTAAAGTTAAAATATAACTTTGTGTTTTGTCAAGGAATTAGTAGGAATTAATAATTATGTATTTCTGGGAAGAAGATTCGATAGAGTATGAGTTATTCAAACAATACGAACGTCCACTGATAGCGTTGGGTGTAGATTTTAGTAACCAAGATGTTTGTGATGCGCTCGAAGGGTGTACATATGGTTTAGAGGATGCGTTTAGAAGGGCAATTGAGTATATATTATGGTTAAAGGAACATGATAGAGAAGTTTTTCCGAATGCAGTATTAATTAGTGCATTGCGGGGACAGTGGAAACCTTTGCATTGGCATTCTGAATATTTTGATAAACCAGATGTACAGTCTATTGGGCAAAAATGGTGGAACGGCGCCGCTAAAATGTGGGGGTGGGATATACGTAACCAGCTTGTCTCAGATGTATGTTACGAGAACGGCAAGGAATTTATTTTATTTATGAACGGTAAGTCATTGCTTGTGGAAACAGCTTGGCGTTGGGGATGGGAACGTGTACGCGAGTTTGCTGAAACGTAATATATTATCTGGGTGTAGCTTGCATTTGCATTTTAGGAGGGACTACTATTGTTAAACCTCGACGCGCTGGTTTGATAGGGCGCCGTATTAAAGATAAAATTTGGTATTGGCTTAAGATGGTTCCTAGAATGATTTTCATTTCGTACATGGCAAATGCCATTCCAATACATTGACGGTTTCCACCACCAAAGGGTAGATATTCGTAAGGTGAAAATTGTCGCTCTAAAAAACGTTCTGGAATAAATTGCTTCGGGTTGGGATATACTTCTTCACGGTGATGCGTGAGGTAAATATTAGGGATAATTAAAGTCTTAGCAGGTAACTCATACCCCATAACATTTAAAGGAGATTTTACTACTCGACTTGTGCAAGTTGTCAAAACAGGATAAATTCTTAGCGTTTCTTGACAAACTGCTGTTAAATAAGGAAGTTTGGCAAGTTGTGATGGTTCAAAACTATTTTGACAAAGTTCTGTTTGTAATTTTTCCTGTACTTTTGGTAATTGGTCAATCCAAGATAATGCCCAAACCAAAGATGAAGCAGTAGTTTCGTGTCCGATTACGAGTAATGTCACCAATTCATCACGTAATTCTTCATCTGTCATTGCTTGACCGTTATCATAACGAGCAGTCATCATCAAGCTTAAAATATCTTTACGATTTTCGTCAAAGTTCTTGCGAGTTTCTTGAATATGACTATAAATTAACTCATCCACCTTTTTAAGCAGATGCATAATTCTACCCCAAGGACTCCATACACCTAAATCTTTTTTCCAAAACTTAAATAATAAGGCGCCAGAAACTACAGGATAGCCGACTAACTCTAAAAGTGATATCAAGCAGTTACGCAGCTTTTCTAAATGTATACCTTCATCCAAACCAAACACAACTCGTAAAATTATGCGTATAGTAATTTCCTGCATAGCATTACGAACATTAAAAGGTTTCGTATCTTGCCAGCGTTCAATAACGTGTTGGGTAATATCTTGAATAGTGGTGCCATATGCACGCATTCTATCGCCATGAAAAGGAGGCGCCAACAACTTGCGTTGATTACGATGAGGTATACCGTCTAATACAACAATCGAATGACTACCAAAAAGATACCTTAAAATTTCATTTTCGCTACCAGCATCTAACTTACTGGCATCAGCCGTAAAAATTTGTTCCAGTGCTTTCGGGTGACTAAAATATACAGTATGATTACCACTTTTGTTTTTAATAGTAAAATTATCACCATAAACCTTTGCAAAATCTTCCAAATATTCCAAAGGCTGAAAAACTAGTTTCATCTGGCGTAACAAAGTCGGCATACTTGGACCATCAGGCAAATTTCTATCAAACATACACCAATTGATGAAGCGTTAATATAGTGCATTCATTATTGGTCGTAATGTTAGAAACTATTAACTAGAAAATCTGTACATTTTGAAACCAAATCTTTGTCTGTGTCTCTATGGTAAAATATAACGTTGTAATCAATGGCGGACCGTGATCGAACGTTATACCCTGCCCGAAATGGGCGCCCTTTGGACTGATGCCTACAAGTTTCAAACTTGGCTACAGGTAGAAATTGCCGTTTGTGAAGCACAAGCTCAGTTGGGTTATATCCCGCGTGAGGCAGTTGCCGAAATTAAAGCCAAAGCGAATTTTGACCCCGAACGCATCCTCGAAATTGAAGCAGAAGTCCGCCACGATGTGATTGCTTTTTTAACCAATGTTAACGAATATGTTGGTGATGCTGGACGCTACATCCACCTCGGCATGACAAGTTCCGATGTACTGGACACAGCATTAGCAGTACAAATGGTGGCGAGTTTAGATTTAATATTACGGCGCCTAGAAGATTTAATCGAAGCAATTCGTAAACGCGCGGGCGAACACCGTTATACAGTAATGATAGGACGTTCGCATGGAATCCACGCCGAACCAATGACATTTGGTTTCAAACTAGCGGGATGGTTAGCAGAAGCATTACGTAACCAAGAGCGTTTACAAAGCGTCCGCAAAAATATCGCCGTTGGTAAAATTTCTGGTGCCGTTGGTACGTATGCGAATATAGAACCGCGTGTAGAAGCATTAGCATGTGAGTCATTGGGACTTCGAGCAGATGCAGCATCAACACAAGTAGTATCGCGAGATATACATGCTGAGTACGTACAGCAACTAGCATTACTAGCAGCATCTATTGAAAGGTTTGCTGTAGAAATTCGTAACCTGCAAAAAACCGATGTCCTCGAAGTCGAAGAATATTTTTCTAAAGGGCAAAAAGGTTCTTCAGCAATGCCACATAAACGTAACCCTATTCGTTCAGAACGTTTAACAGGAATGGCACGAATGGTTCGTAGTTACGCAGTAGCAGCAGTAGAAAACGTTGCACTTTGGCATGAACGCGACATATCCCACAGTTCAGTAGAACGAGTTATGTTACCAGATGCGTGTATAATAACACATTTTATGCTTGTAGAAATGACCGAGTTAGTAAACAACTTACTCGTGTATCCCGAAAACATGGCCAGAAACATGAATTGTTACGGGGGTGTTGTATTTAGTCAAAGAGTCATGCTCACATTAGTAGAAAAAGGAGTACGACGCGAAGAAGCATATAAAATAGTGCAAGAAAATGCCCATACCGCATGGAATAAACTTGATGGTAACTTCCGTGATTTAATTACTCAAGACGCGCGGGTAAAAGAAAAACTATCATCCGAAGAAATTGAAGCTTGCTTTAACCCACAGCATCACCTTCAACATCTAGATGAGGTATATCAAAGACTAGGAATTTAAAGATGTTTGACAAATCAGATAAAGTTTAAACTGTTATTCTGAGCAAACTGTCATTCTGAGCCAATGTACACTGTCATTCTGAGCGCAGCGAAGAATCTCTTTAGCTTTCAACACTTTTAGATGCTTCACACCGATTGGCCCACATCCAAAGTCAATGTATCAAGTTGCCTTTGGATGTGAACAGTTTGCTCAAGTTGTTCCTTGGTTAATGTTAAACCGAGAAAATTTAGATATACTTGTTCATCCAAGCACAGGTGATGATGTCGCAGACCACACGAAACATGCTTTGTGGTTAGGTAATAAGTTAGAGTTAAATGTCGGGTTTCTTCGACGAATTAGTTCATAACCCATTTTGTTTAAACCATTTTTGCAGCTGTTTCCAACCATCTGAAGCTTCTTTCTCACGGTATGATGGACGATAATCAGCAAAAAAGGCGTGTGGTGCATTAGGGTAGACAATTATTTTAGATTTAGTATTGCTCAACTGCGCGCGCATTTGCTCGACTGTGTTTAATGGAATACCCGTATCTTTACCACCATATAATCCTAAAACTGGGACGGTTAATGTAGATGCTATATCAAGGGGATGTTGTGGTGTAATTTCTGTTTTGTCTCCTACCAGGCGCCCATACCAAGCAACTCCAGCTTTAACTTTCGGATTATGTGCAGCATATAACCATGTTATTCTACCACCCCAACAAAAACCTGTAATTCCTAATTTTGAAGCATTTCCCTTAGAAGATTTTACAGCCCAATTAACAGTAGCATCCAGGTCAGATAGTACCTGAGTATCTGGAACTTTAGCAACTATTGGACGAATTTCTTCGATACTGCTCAACTTGGATACATCACCTTGACGTATAAATAGTTCTGGAGCTATGGCAAGATATCCTAATTTTGCAAAGCGACGGGTTACATCTTGAATATGTTCGTGAACACCAAATATTTCTTGAATTACTAAAACTATAGGAAAATTTGTACCTTTATTTGGTTGCGCGCGGTAAGCTGGTATTTCTCCATCTGCAACAGGAATTTTTACGGCGCCTGCTATTAGTCCTTTTGTATTGGTTTTAATAACTTTGGCTGAAATAGGTTGCACTGCGAGCGCAAAACCTGTAGCGAGGGTAGCTGTTGCAATAAATTCCCTGCGTGTGATTTCTGGCATGATGTTTAGTATCTAAATATATAAGTTACTCAATAATATATCGATGAATAGTAAATGTGGATTAACGTTAGGTAAATATGCTCCTCTTCACAAAGGACATCAGTTCGTTATTGAGACTGCCATTTTGGAAACAGACAAGGTAGTTGTAATGATTTATGATTCTCCTGAAGTGACTAATATTCCTCTTGCTGTTCGTGCTAATTGGTTACGTTCTATTTATCCTAGTGTTGAGGTGATTGAAGCTTGGAATGGGCCAAGTCAAACTGGACTCACTCCTGAAATTAAGAAAATGCACGAAGATTATATTATCAAGCAGTTAGCAGGGCGGAAAATTACACATTTTTATAGTAGCGAATTTTACGGTGAGCATGTTAGTGAAGCGCTTGGTGCTATAAATAGACTTGTAGATTGTGAGCGTAATACTTTACCTATTTCGGCTACTCAAATCAGGGAAAATGCTTATGCTTGTCATTCTTATTTACATCCGTTAGTATACCGTGATTTGATTACTAATGTTGTTTTTCTTGGCGCCCCTTCAACTGGTAAAACAACGATTGCCTCACGGTTAGCTCAAGAATATAATACTCTATGGATGCCGGAGTATGGGCGTGAGTATTGGGAAGAGCATCAAGTTAATAGAAGACTTTCGTTGATGCAATTGATGGAGATTGCACAAGGTCATTTAGAACGAGAAGAAGCTTTATTGCGTCGAGCGAATCAATTTTTATTTACGGATACAAATGCACTAACTACTTATCATTTTTCGTTGTATTACCATAATGCAGTGGCGCCGGAGTTGGTGCAGCTTACGATTGAATCGGCATCACGTTATGATTTGGTGTTTGTTTGTTCGGATGATATTCCGTATGATGATACCTATGACCGTTCGGGAGAGGTAAACCGCAGAATATTTCAAAAACAAATTGAGGGTGAGTTGATTGTTAGGAAGATTCCATTTTTTCGTTTATGTGGAAATCTTGATGAGCGCGTTCAGTTTGTTAAAAATGTGTTGGGTCAATATCGGAAGTATAGTAATATAGTTGATTATATATAAATGTTAGATTAAATGCTAGATTTTTGGAGTATTAATAATATTGCCTTTGAGGTGATTGGGTATCCAATGAGCTATATTGAGTTTATTGGAACAATTTTATATTTGTGGGCAACTTGGCTTGTTGCTAAACAAAAGATGCTGAATTGGTCTGTTGGTATTGTCAGTTCGGTGTTGTATATGGTGCTTTTTTTTCAAATCCGCTTGTATTCGGATATGTTGGAGCAGTTGTATTTTATTATTGTTAGTTTGTATGGGTGGTGGCGTTGGAGTACGCCTTTGAAGGATGCTGGTAAAGTTTTGAGGATTAAATATAGTGAGCGACGTAGAATTATTTTGGTTGCTGCGATAACTGTGGGGGTTGCGTTTGCTTTGGGTGGTTTGATGAGTCGAGTGCATTTGTTGGTTCCTGTTTTGTTTCCGGAGAAAGCTTCTTTTCCTTTTTTGGATGCGCTTACTACTATTATGAGTTTTACGGCTATGTGGTTAATGGCGCTTAAAAGGTTGGAAAGCTGGTTTTATTGGATTGTTGTGGATGGTGTTGGGGTTTGGCTTTATTATGTTAAGGGGGTTAAGTTTGTTGCGTTGTTATATGTGATTTTGTTGTTTTTGGCTGTGTATGGTTTTAGGTGTTGGTTGAGGGGGGGAGGGTATGAGGGGAAGCACTGAAGTGCTTATTACGAGGGTGTTTGGGGTTCATCCTAGTTTCATGGGGACTACTGGCGCCCCTGGTGTTGTTCCTAGTACTAGTTGTAAGCCTTCGGGTAGTGCGTCTGGGTGGATGACTATGAAACCAAAGCGAGTGTAAAAGGGTATTAATTCTTTGAAACAAGATAAATAAATGGGTTCTCTTGCTTCTTCTATTAAATGCTCAATCATACATGATGCTAGTTTTTGGCGCCGATATTCTTTTTTCACGCAAAGATTAAATATTAATGAATATTTTTTAAAGACACGTAATTCGGCACAACCAACTACGGCACCATTATAATCGATAACCCAAAAATCGGAATAATCTTTTAATCTAACTTCATATAACAAATATATAAAGATAAGAAGTGCAAATATAATCGCGTTGAACCATAAGAATACACAACACAATAAAATTAGTGCCAGCGAGTAAAAATTGATGGGCAAAATGTTATTAGCCTCATTCCACGTCAGCAATAGTTTCTTAATTTTCCATTTGTCCCTCGAACGGGCATGTCTAATAAAAAAAGCAGGAGGCAGATAATAACGATTTTGCATCTTCACGCAAAAATATAACAGTTATACAAATATAGCCCTTACAAGCAAGATTTGTTTGTATGGCGCCATATTGTTCTATAAATACCACCCAAAAGGGTACCAGCAATACCTTGTTAGTTGCAGGATACTACGAATATGTAAAAACCAAACATCAATTACAAGGTATAAATTATGGCAAGAGGACACGGATTTAGCGCTCGTAATGGAGAAAATCAACCTCTAGGAGAGTTCACTCAAACAGGTAAATTTGGCAGATTGTTCCCTCGACTTCCTGCTTTTACTCCTAGCGTGCAAAAGTTAACTGAATTGGGTGAAGCAATGATTGACCCAAATCCAGAATTACCAGAAGGCGATAATAATCAAGTTCCAGCAGGATATACTTACCTTGGTCAGTTTATAGACCATGACATCACTTTAGATACAAGCAGTTTACAAGAAATTTTAGTTGACCCATTGGCTGTGAGAAACTTTCGCACTCCAATGCTAGACCTTGATAGTATATATGGCTCAGGACCTTTAGCACAGCCTTATCTTTATCGTTTAGATGACCCTAGCTTATTTTTAATTGGCGAAACTTCACAAGCAGGAGGAGACCCTAGCATTCCACCTGGGTTCCCTAATGATTTACCGCGCGTAAAAAGCGGTTTAGCAATTCTTGGTGATTCGCGTAATGATGAGAATTTAATCGTTGCACAGCTTCACTTGGCTTTTTTGAAGTTCCATAATAAAGTTGTTGCAGGTTTGAGAGATGGTAGTATCAAAGCACTTCATTCTATAGATAAACCAATTTTTGAGCAAGCAAGAGAATTGGTTATTTGGCATTACCAGTGGATAGTACTCTTTGACTTCCTCGCGCACGTTATTGACAAAGACCAATTAGAGTCTGTGTTGAAAAACGGTAGAAGATTCTTTAAATTTAAAGAGCAACCTTTTATTCCTGTAGAATTTTCTGTGGCTGCTTTCCGTCTCGGACACAGTATGATACGCGCGGTATATGATTACAACCGAGTTTTTAGACCTGGTGGAGTAGTACCTGCAACACTAGATTTATTATTTACTTTTACCGCTAAGTCTAACCGAGACGGCGGCATAAATGTTCCAGTTCCTAGTGACTGGATTATTGACTGGCGAAGATTCTTTGATATTGACTCGAATGTAGCAACTAATCCTAGTCGCAAATTAGACACATCTTTAGTTGACCCTCTCAAAGATATACCTAATATTCCAGTGCCTACTTCATTAAGTGTTAGAAATTTGTTACGCGGTCGTAGCATGGGTTTACCATCGGGTCAAAGTGTCGCTCGGTTCATGAGATTCAAACCTTTATCTCCTGCCGAAATCGCTCAAGGTAAAGATGGCGCCGTTGCAGCGAAGCACAATTTGCACCTAGAATCACCTTTATGGTATTACATTCTCAAAGAAGCACAAGTTCAAGGTAAAGGGTTACGTTTAGGTCAAGTTGGAAGTCGTATTTTGGCTGAGGTGTTTGTTGGATTGTTAGAAGCTGATAGTAGTTCGTTCATAGCACGTAACCCTGAATGGAAGCCAACATTACCTGCTAAGGTGAATGGTACGTTTACAATGGCTGATATGCTTAATTTTATTGATGATGTAAATCCTATTGGGTAATTTTATCCCCTAGAAAAAATTAAAAATGTAGGGTGCGTAACGCCATAACAATATTTGAACGAAGCAATAATTTTGTAGCGTTACGCACCATAAATATTCTAAAGTAATTGCCACAGCATTAGATAAAAGTCTGCAGTTACAAAACTCAAAATAAAATATTCGTTAAGAGTAACTGTTCAGGAGACACCAGTTAATATCATTTGTAAAATTTTGTAAGTATAAAACCACCAATTAAATATTGAATGTAAAAATTTTTATGTTCGAGAGTAACAGAAAACTCTACGAGCCCAAAGCACGTGTGTAATTTTATTCCAATAGAACATTATGACTACACAAGGAAAACTGGAAGTCACTCTCAAAATTAATGAATTTCCAGCCACAGTTAAAACAGTGGAGAATAACTGGAAATCCTTTGATATCGACTGTGATGGTCGAGTTGTCACCGTTACTGTAAAGCCAAAAGTTTTTAAAAAGTTAGAAGATGCTCAAGCAAACTATCCAATGTGGGTAGCTGCAATTGCTGGTAAAATGGGTGATAATACTGAATCTGGATTCATATTAAGTGAGCCTAATATACAAGTATTTGAAAAAAAACCCAAACCAGAACCTGAAGCTGTTGCTTCATAATTGTGATTAGTCG